>Ga0207772_100096_pt1 | contig 97506 bp, 102 predicted proteins | sample A23M3SouthBayCA_2_FD_187750 | JGI IMG/M metagenome (GOLD analysis project Ga0207772, IMG submission 187750) | Aerobic enrichment media microbial communities from Eden Landing Ponds, California, USA - A23 M3 (2) (SPAdes) | ecosystem: Environmental > Aquatic > Marine > Unclassified | place...
CCGCCAGCGGCCCGAGGGCTTTCATCTCACGACGTCGACTGGAGTGCGGTTGCGGGATCCACTTTCTTCCACACCACTACAGGCTGAAAACGATGTTAACGCGAGTCCCTGCACATATCGTTCACGGACACGTCCAGCCGGAGTCGCAAACGGTTTCGTGACACGTATCGGTCGGATCCGGGACAGACACACCGCCGACTCACTCGAAAACGCAGGCAGTGCGCGGTCCGGGATTTGAACCACGGTCGGAGCGAAGCACCTCCCTGGTTCAAATCCTGGACTGCTCTCTCGCTCCGCTCCGTCGCTCAGTGCGCGGTCCGGGATTTGAACCCGGGTTGAGGGCTTGGAAGGCCCTAGTCATAGCCACTAGACCAACCACGCGCTACACACGGTGTTCACTCGTCGGGCAATAAGACGCTTTCTCTTCGCGACCCCTCGGTGCGTCGACGCATCGGCAGTCGGGGCGGACCCCGCCTCCAGACACGTGTTAAGCTTTTATTACGTCCCCCTGAGGTGACACTGTATGAACGAGAGGCGACTCGTCGTCGCGCTGTTCGGTCTCGTCGTCGCCGTGGTTCTCGGACTGCTGATCTACCGGTTTATCGCGGCGTTTACTATCTCGATATTCCTCTATTACTCGACGCGGCGGTACAACAGGGCACTCCGTCGGTTGCGCCTGACCGCGCGCCTCCGGGCGGTCGTCACGATGGCGTCGCTGGTCGTGCCGCTGTTTTTACTCATCAGTTACGCCGTCGTGATACTGGTCGTCGAGGCCAGGAAACTCGTCAGTGAGTACCCGGTGACAGACGTCGCGGCGGAGAACCTCGGCTGGTTCGGCGGCGTCGACACCATCCCGGAGTTTACGATCCAGGGGATCTATCACGCCTACCAGGACGGCGAACTCGACGTGTTCATCTCGTTTCTGACCGACAACGCGCCCTTCCTGACCGGACTGATATCGGACTTCTTCCTCAACCTGTTTATCATCACTGTGGTCGTCTACTACCTGCTCGTCGACGGCAACCGGATCCGGGAGTGGTTGCTCCGGTTCGAGGACGACGGCATCGTCCGCGAGTACCTCGAGGCCGTCGACAGGGAACTCGAGTCCGTACTGTTCGGGAACATGCTGAACGTGGTCGTCACCTCGCTCATCGCGATCGCCGTCTACCAGGGGTACAACGCCGCCGTTCCAGCGGGGGCACACGTCCCCTACCCGGCGCTGGCCGGCGCGCTCACCGGGGTCGCGAGTCTCATCCCCGTGGTGGGCATGAAGATCGTCTATCTCCCGCTGACTGCGGGGGCGGCGGTGCCCGTCCTGTTGAACGGCGAGGAGTCGCTGCTCGTCTACGTCGGTGGCTTCCTCGTGCTCGTGTTCGCGGTCGTCGACACGATCCCCGACCTCGTCCTCAGACCGCTGTTCAGCGGCGAGACGACGCACGTCGGACTCCTGATGCTCGCCTACACGCTCGGCCCGGTCGTCCTGGGATTTTACGGCTTTTTCTTCGCGCCGATACTGCTCGTCGTGGGGTTGACCTTCGCGAACACCGCCTTCCCGCGCTTGCTCGGGGTCGACCCCGCCGAGGAAGACGAGGGCCTCCACCGCGACCAGCTCCGCCTCGACGACTTCTGAGGACGACGACGGTCTGGGGAGACGGTCGAGGGAGGACTGCGAGGCCCCGAGTCGACTCCGCGTCGCGATAACGTCGGGTTACCGGCGCGGACACGGTCGAGAGAGGACCGGCGGACACCGATAGGACGACGGTATCGTGGAGTATTCCCTCGTTCTCCGGCCGGAGACGGTGGGGCTCGGAGCCTACTCGGCAGGCGCCGCGACTAGGCTCGGCCACACTGGCGAAGTGCGCAGGATAACAAAGGGTGTCTCGTCCTTCGGGTCGGGTGGATGAGAGACAGTACACTCACGAAACTGATAGTCGCGACAGTCGCACTGACAGTGGTCGGGAGCGCCGCCGTGGTCGGTGGTGTCCTGCCGTCCCACACCGACGGCGCACCCTCCCAGGACACGTCGTATCTCCGGGTCGCACACGTCTCGCCCGACGCGCCCGCCGTGAACGTCTCCCTCGACAACGAGACCGTCCTCTCGAACGTCGAGTTCGGTGACGTCAGCGATTACCTGGCTGTCACCGCCGGGACAGCGAACGTGTCGATCAGCGTCGCCGACTCGCCGAACGTGACCGTCTTCGCCGACAACGTCACGCTCGACGCTCGGACGGCGACGACGCTGTACGCCTCCGGTGAGGTGAATCCGGGGACGAACACAACCTTCGAGCCGGTCGCAGTCGAAGACGACGCGTTCGACCCCGGTGAGAACCAGTCGGCGCTGAGCATCGTCCACATGTCGCCCGACGCGGGCGCCGTCGATGTCGTCGTCACGGAGGCCCCGAGCGACGACGAAGCGACGCCGGTCGCAACCGCCACGTCGGCCGAGACCGACGTGATGGAATCGCCCGAGGCGACGAACGAGACCGAGGACGTGGCAAACGAGACGGACGAGACCGTCGAGACTGACGAACCCACCGACGAGATCGTCCTCGCCGACGACATCACGTTCCGGAACGCCACTGACTACGTGAACGTGCCGGCCGGTGACTACACGGTCGAGATCCGGGCGGCGACCGACGACAACGACGGCGAGGTCGTGGCCACCGTCGAACTCTCGGTCGAGAGCGGCCAGGCCTACTCCGCGATCGCGGCCGGGTACGTGAATCTCGACGCCGCACCCGCGGAGGGCGAGGGGTTCACCGCCATCCCGGTCCAGGACGTGACGACCACCATCACGCTCCCCGGCGAAGCGACGCCGACCCCCGGACCGATGACGCCGGTCCACACCGACTCCCCCAACGTGACCGATTCTCCGGAAGAGACACCCAACGTGACCGACACGCCCGAGGAGACGCCGACCGGAACGGACGCACCGACCGGAACGGACGCGCCGGCCGGAACGGACACGCCGGCCGAGACTGGCACGCCGGATGGGACGCCGACCGGAACGGACACGCCGGCCGGAACGGACACGCCGACCGAGACTGGCACGCCGGATGGGACGCCGACCGGAACGGACGCACCGACCGGAACGGACGCGCCGGCCGGAACGGACACGCCGACCGAGACTGGCACGCCGGATGGGACGCCGACCGGAACGGACGCGCCGACAGAGACTCCGGTCTGACCCTGCCGTCCTGACGACCTCTGGCGTTCGTGTCCCGTCGGACGGAATATCGCTCCCACCGGATTCCAGGGGATCGCTCGAAAACAGGACGAACGTGGATCGGAGACGTTTTCGACCCGAATTTTATGATGTGGCCCGCCGAATTCGCTGTATGGACATCAGAAACGCGACGGCGACGGACAGCCCGGCCATCAGGGACGTCGCGAGGCGGTCGCTCCAGGCGTCGTACTCGCTGAGCCCCCAGGCGATCACGACGGCGGTCGAGAAGTGGTACGACGAGATGGACCTGGACGAGCGACTGGACGAGGAGGGTCACCTCTACCTCGTCGCCGAGGAGGGCGGACAGGTCGTCGGGTTCTCGGAGAGTCGCCTCTCCGACGACGGTGCGGCGTCGCTACTGTGGCTCCACGTCGACCCCGCCTACCGCGGTGAGGGGTTCGCCGACGCACTGTTCTCGGTGACGCGAGAGCGCCTCGAAGACGCTGGCGCCGACCGCCTCTACGGACGCGTCCTCCAGGACAACACCGGCGGCAACGCCTTCTACGAGTCACAGGGCTTCGAGCAGGTGAGCCGCGACGAGGTCGAGATCGGTAACCGGACGTACGTCGAGAACGTTTGGGCCCCCTCCAAGACCACCGGTCTGCAGTCGGTGTCCGTCGACGGCCGGACCGTCTACGTCGACCGCGACGAGTACGAGACCGGGTCGGCGGCGAACTTCCACGTCGTCTACATCGACGAGAGCCGCGACGACCGCTACGGCTACTACTGCGGGAACTGCGACGAACTCGCCAACGCGATGGACGCGATGGGGCGCGTCGAGTGTAACAACTGCGGCAACACGCGCAAACCCACCCGCTGGGACGCAGCCTACCTCTAGTCCCGCTCTCAGACGTCGCCCCCTCGCGAGTCGCCCCGGCGACCGCTACGCCGAGACGGGGCGTGCCTCTCACTGCTCGGTCACGACCGCTCGCCGACGACCCACTTGTCCGAGTAGGCCTGCCCGCAGGAGCAGGAGACGTAGGCGTGGACGACGTCGCCCTCGGCGTAGAGGTCGCCGACCTCCTCGTTCTGTTCCTCCGCGAAGGCGAAGACGAATCGTGCTTCGTGGGGTTCCCCGGAGTCGTCGTCATCGCCGCCATCGTCGCCCGCGTTCGGACAGGTGCCGCCCGTACAGTCGGGGTCGACGGTGCCCTCGGTGCCCATCGCCTGCTGTGCGAACTGCATCGGGTCGTGGCCGGTGACGCTCTGGAAGGCGCCCCGTCCCTCCTCGCCGTCGACGACGATGACGACGCCGGTCTCGACGCGCTCCCCGGTTCTGGTGTCCGCGAGCGCGTCGATCCCCGAGACGGCGTCCTCCGCGAAGTACATCAGCACGTCCTCGGGTCGCTCGCCGGCCAGGAACTCCTCGCGGTCGGTCATGGTGCTATCGACGCCGTCGGCGGGGAAAAGTGACGCGACTCCCTCCGGACGCCGCTCACTCCGGGCGACTCTCTCCGGACCGCTTTTGCGTGCTCCGGGCACACGCCACCGCATGACCGAGCAGGAGAAGTTCGACAAACTCGTCCGGGACGCGATCCCCGAAGTCATCGAGGACAACGGCGAGACGCCGCGAACTCACGTCGCGACGGGCGAGGAGTACCGCCGACGGCTGCACGAGAAACTCGACGAGGAGGTCGCGGAGTTTCACGACGACCCCGGGGCCGCGGAACTCGCGGACGTGTGCGAAGTCCTCGACGCGCTCCGGGCGTGCCACGACGTCGACGAGGACGACGTCACCGCTCGCCAGCGGGAGAAAGCCGACGAACGCGGCCGCTTCGACGACGGCGTCGTGCTGGAAGCGGTCGAGCGGTAACCCACACTCACAGACGCGCCTACCTGACCTTCCAGAACGTCTTGTCCCCGTCGACCCAGATGTTGAATTCGAAAATCCAGTAGAGTGGCGAGACGCCCTGTGGGACTTCGAACGGGACCTTACCCCGTCTGGACTCGCCCGCGGCCAGTGGTTGACTCTCGTTGTAGGGCTGGCTCAGCGAGGACAGCGCGGAGAGACTGAGGTCGTATGAGCTACCAGTCCCGTCTTTCATCTTCATCTGGAGGAGCGTGGAGATTGTCTTTTCCTCGTCGGTGTCGTTCGTCGTCGTGATGTCGACGATAGCGAACTCGTTGCCCTCCTCGGCCTGTGCGAAACTCCCGAGCGACGACGCGAACTCGACGCTGTTGACCGCGACGGAGACGTCTTCGTAGGAAACCTCGTCCCCGGTGCTGTGGACGTCGACGTTCAGGTTCTGCGAGAGGTCCGCGGTCGACGACGCCTGCTGGGAGAGATCGACTGTCACCCGTTCGAAGTCGAAAAACGAGAACGCCTGGAAGTCGAACTGGAGCGTCAGTCCTTCGGCGTCCTGTGGAACCTCGTAGACGAGTTCGCCTCGCGAGACCTCACCGGGGGCGAGTTGCCCGCCCTGGAACGTCTGCCCGGTGCCGACGATAGACTGGCTGTAGGTGTAGTTCTCGGAGTCTTTGAGCTGGGTCTGCAGGAACCCGCTGAAACCGATGAACTCGGAACTCGTCGTGTTTTTGACGACCAACTGTACGATCGCGAACGTGTTCCCCGAGTCGGCTTCCTGGAACTCCCCGATCTGCGTCTGTGTCGTCACACCCCTGACGACCATGCTCATCTGCTCGCCGTCGACTACCTCGCCGACCGGGACAGTCGCCGTCTGGCTCCCCTCCGTCGGAGTGGCACTCGCCGTCGGCGTCGAATCGCTCTCGGTCGGTGTCCGCGTGGCGTCGTTTCCGCCACCACCGCTGGAGCCGTCGCCGTCGCTCCCATCACTGCTGGATCCGTCACTACCGGAGCCGTCACTACCGGAGCCGTCACTACCCCCATCACTCCCGTCGCCCGATTGGTCAGACTCGTCGGCACAGCCGGCCAACAGCCCGATACCTACTGCACTGGTTGTTGCGAGAAAATCGCGTCTTTGCACAGCGATATGTCGTCACACAACCATATAAAGATGGGGTAGTGATTTCAGATTTCGATAAACGATGCTCGAAATCCCCGTCACACTCGCAGACCTGCTCGGCGGATCTCCGTCACTGACCCGACGCGGTCCATCTGATCCCGCCGACCTCGCTGTCGGGCCAGTAGAGGACGCCGCCGTCGGCGAGGACGTATCCGACAGCGGCGACCGCGTGGTTCGGGCGGGCCACGCACGCGAACCCGTCCAGCGTCCCCCTGGGACCGAACCGGATGGCGTGAGCGCCCCAGTCGTACGCGAACCTCCAGGAGCTACCCGCGGCCTGCCGACAGAGCGCGCCGTTCCAGAAGACTCCGGCGGTGAACGTCGCGACCCCGAGTGCCACCAGCGCCGCTGGACCGACGAGCCGGCGCCGGCGGGTCGAGACGGCGAATCCAAGCGGGAGCACCGCGAGCGCGAGGTAGTACGGGTTCAGGTGTATCTCGTAGCCCCAGCGCGTCCCCAGATCGAGGTACACCGCCGTGTACAGCACCGCCGCGACGACGACGCTCACCGCGATGCGACGGCCGAGCGCTACGAATCGCCCCATGTGCCGGCCATCGTCGTCACGAACTGATATATCTTGGCCGGTTCGTGCTCCGGAGCCGTCAGAATTCCCGTTCGACCACGAAGCGGGTGAACTCTTTCAGGTTCGTCTCCACCTCGGGCTGGAGGTCGACGGCGTCGAGGTACTCGCGAGCGGAAGCGGCGATGTCCTGGGCCCGCTCGCGGGCGTACTCGACGCTGCCGGCGGTCTGGAGGATATCGATGGCCTCGCGGACCTCCGCCTGGGTGTTGTCCTCCGCCCAGAGGATCTCCTCGAGGCGGGCGACGTCGTCGGACGGGGCGTGCTCGGCGGCGTGGACGGCCATGAGCGTTTTCTTGCCCTCGCGGACGTCGTTACCGGCGGCCTTGCCGAACTCCTCGACGCCATCGAGCGCGTGTTCGACGTCGAGCAGGTCGTCGGCGATCTGGAAGGCGATAGAGAGCTGTTCGGCGTAGCGGGCCACCTGTCGTTCGACCGCCTCGGGTTGCTCGGTGACGACCGCGCCCAGACGGGCGGCGATGCGGCCGAGACAGCCCGTCTTGCACGCGCACATCTCCAGGTACTCCGCCTCGGTGACGTCGATGGGGCGCTGGTTGTGCCAGCGGATGTCCATGCCCTGGCCGAGGTGGGTGCGATTGAGTTCGGCGACGAGCATCTCCCAGGCACGGAGTCGGGTCTCGGTGTCGTGGCCGGCGGGGTTGCGCGCCACGATCTTCAGCGGGAGGAAGTACAGCGCGTTGCCGGCGTTGAGGGCGACGTCGACGCCGTGTTCGCGGTGGAGCGACGGGGTGCCGCGGCGCAACTCCGCCTCGTCCTGGATGTCGTCGACGATTATCGTTCCGTTGTGGAGCAGTTCGGGGACACACGCGTAGGGCAGGTACGTCTCGGGGTCGGCGCCGAAGCCTTCGATACACTGGAGACAGAGGACCGCCCGCCAGCGCTTGCCGCCGCGGTCGAGCAGGTCCCAGGTCGGCTCTGCGAGGGTCGCGCCGATCGCGTCGGCGTCGTATTCGAAGGTTGGCTCACCGAAAAACGACGAGAGGTACGCGTCGTCGACGAGTCGCGGGAGGAGCCGCTCCAGTTCCTCGTCGACGACCGGGCGCCACGCGTCGAGAACGTCGCGCATACGAACCGAATCACGGCGGGCCGACAAAAATACTCGTGTCGATTGCCGTGTGGTACCTCTTCACGTCGATGCGTTTCGGGGGTGCGCGTCGCGGTGCGGTGGCTTTTTGCCCGGGCACAGTAACCCTCGGGTGATGAGCGAGGGACCCGCGGTCGGGATCGTCGGGCCGGCGGACGCGGCTGTCGAACGTGCGGTCCGCGAGGCCGGTGGCGACCCGATTCCCGGCGCGGCGGCGGACGTGACGGCCGCTACCGGCGTCGAGTTCGTCGTCGCCGTGGGCGAACCGGCGCTACTGGCCGTCGCGCGCGCCACGCCGGACGTCCCGGTCGTGCCGGTCGACGCCGGTCGGGGCGTGCGCTCGGTCCCCGGGGAGGCGGAGACCATCGCGTCGGCGCTCGCAGCGTTGCTGGCTGGCGAGTACACCTGCGAGGCCCACCCGATACTCGAGACGCGTGTCGGCGACCGGACGACTGCGCTGGCCCTCGAAGACGCCATGCTCGCGAGCGCGGAACCCGCCCAGATATCCGAGTACACCGTCCGCGCCGGAGACGAGCCCGTCGCCCGGTTTCGCGCCGACGGGGTCGTCCTCGCGACGCCTGCAGGGTCTTCCGGGTACGCCCGCGCGACCGGCGGCCCGGTCGTCCCCCCGGGTGCGGACGTGCTCTCGGTCGTCCCGGTCTCGCCGTTCTCGACGGACGTCGACCACTGGGTGGTCCCGCTCGGGGACGTGACGGTGTCGGTCGAACGCGACGAGACGGACATCCACCTGGTCGCCGACGACCGCGTCGTCGGACTCGTCGACCGGGCGACACCCGCCGAGGTCTCGCCCGCGGGAACGCTCACGGTGGCCGTCGTCGACGCGAGTCGGTCGTGTTTCGAACGGGCGTGACCTCGCGTCCACGGCGGCGAGAAGGACGCCACCGACCGGAGACACCGGATCACGTCGGCGCCGAGACGCGCACTGGCACGCGAACCGTAAGCGCGGATTGGAAAAACTCTAATGGGCGAAGGACCGAGTTGCAGGTATGACCACGTACGAAATGTTCGGGCCCATCGACGGCCTCCTCGCCGCGGAACTCACCAGCGAGGTGCTCGTCGTCGAGGTGCTCTTGCTGGGGCTGGTGGTGGCGAACATGGCGTTCCGGGCGCTGGCCCACCGACGTCACACGTCCCAGGCCGAGGACGGCGGTGCCGAAGCCATCACGCGCCACCCCGTCCACTTCGGGTCGAACCTCCTGCTCGTCCTGCTGGCCTTCTACTACATGACGGTCCAGCACCACGCCGGGATCGTCTCGTCGGTGCTCGTCCTCGGCATCGTCCTCACCGACATCTTCGAGTTCGAGTCCCGCAAGGTCGAGGCCCGCCGCGAGATCGACCTCGAACCCCCGAAGGCCGCCATCGCGGGGTCCGTACTCGCGCTGGTCTACGTCGGCTACGTCACTTTCTTCTACGGCCCGATCGGCCAGTTCCTCTAGATTCGCGCCGCCCTCGCGTTTTCCGCATCTTCCGCGTCCCAGTGCGTTCCACGCCGAACGGACCGACAGTCAGCTCCCGAACGACCGGGGGACGGGATACCCCGCCAGTCTTACCACCCCGGTGGGACGAGCACGAACTATGGGCGGAGACGACGGTCCGGACGTTCCGGACGTGCCCGACGTGACGGACGTCTACGACGAGATCGCCGAATCGTACGCGGCGGGGTACTGGGACGAAAACCCGTACCAGGCCGATTTCGAATTCCCCGCGACGACAGCCCTCGTTCCGGACGTGAGTGACAGCCGGATCCTCGACGCCGGCTGTGGCAGCGGTGTGTACTCGGAGTGGCTGGTCGAACGGGGCGCGGACGTCGTCGGCGTCGACGCGAGTTCGGAGATGCTCGCAGTGGCCGACGAGCGCACCGGGGACCGGGCGGAGTTCTACCGCGCCGACCTCGCGACGTCCCTCGACTTCGCGGCGGACGACGAGTTCGACGGGGTCGTCAGCGGCTCCGTGTTCGACCACGTCGAGGACTGGGACCACCTGTTCTCCGAACTCGCCCGCGTCGTCTCCCCGGACGGGTTTCTGGTCTTCTCGATGCGCCACCCGCTGGTGGACTTCCTGGAGTACGACGACTGGAACTACTTCGAGGTCGAACAGCGGGTCGAAGACTGGGGCGTCGAAGTCCCGCACTATCCCAGACCGCTCTCGGCGGTCGTGAACCCGTTACTCGACGCCGGATTCCGACTCGACGAACTGGTCGAACCCCGACCGGCCGAGTCCTTCGAAGCGAAACAACCCGACGAGTACGAGCGACTCCAGAAGCAACCCTACTGGCTCTGTGTACGCGCAGTGAAATCGTGAACGCGTCCGGCTAACCGCGTCCTGTAACTCGGGGTCGGCAGCGTTCAGCTACCGCGTTCGGCCAGCGTCGCGCGGCCCTGTTCGAGTAGCGGGATGACGACCCAGAAGGTGAGCGCGCCGATGACGGCGAACCAGGCCATCACGTCCATCAACACGACGCCGATGGTGCCGTAGATGGTCGACGGTGCCTCGGCCGCGGCGACGAGCTGGACGCCGCTGCCCTCGAAACTCGGCGTGCGGTACCAGCCCGCCAGCGTCAGCCACGCCAGTCCGGCACCCATGAAGATCGCCAGCCCTTTGGCGAATTCGTCAGCCATTGTTCGATGGTTCGTCGTCGTCGTCTTTAGCGTTTCCCATTTCTTCCGCCTGGAACCGCGTCGAGAAGGCGTAGGTGACCGCGCCGAGGACGATAAGCCCGATCCCGACGAGTGCCAGCACGGGGTCGGCCTCGGCCAGCGAGACGCTCGCGCGCTTGGTCGCCGCGTCCAGGACGACGAACCCGCCGACGACCGTCACGACCGCAAAGAGCGTCGAGAAGACCGTCACCGACTTGTACACCCGCGTCGGTACCCGCACGCTCCGGGCGTCAGGGCCCGACGTGTCGCTGTCGGCGGTCGAATCGGAAGAATCCGCGGCAGGAGACTCCGCGGCGTCCGTCCCCGCGGCGGGCGCGTCGCCGGCGTCGCCGTCCGCGGTGTCGGTCGCCATCTACTTCGGCGGTCGCAGGCGGTAGTACCGACGGTTGAGGTTGAACATGTACCCCTCGCGCATCGACCGGAGCACCGCGTAGGTGATGAACGCGGCGACGAAGGGCAACAGGAACGTCAGGTCGAACAGGACGTGTGAGTCCATCGGCGCCAGGTTCTTGACCGAGAGCGCGGCGATCGTGAACGCGAAGACGACGCCGGAGATCCCGACGGCTCCCCAGAAGGGCTGTTCGACCGGCCGGCGTGCCGCACCCTTGTTCAGGAAGGGCACGATGGCGACGAAGCCGACGATGACGACGTTCGCGAGGACGCCGTAGGTCCGGTCGGCCATGAGCTTCTGCCCGCCGAGCAGGCTGATCTCCGGGTTGAGCGGCCCGAGTTTCAGCAGGCCAAAGGACCAGTAGAGATACCAGTCGGGCAGGATGATCGCCGGAGTCGTCGAGGAGTCCGCCGGCGGACCGATGTGTGGTGGCAACGCGGCCGAGAGGAAGATGATCATCCCGACGAAGAAACTCACCAGCGCCAGGTTGCGGATCATCTCGTGGGGCCAGGTCGGGAACGCCAGCACGTCGCGCTCGATGTAACTCGACTGCTGGCGCAGGTCCTGGTCCTCGCGGCGAGCCCGCTCGAAGTACTCGTAAGTCAGCCGGGAGAGCCCCTGGGTGCGGGTCTTGCGCTCGCTCCAGGTGGGCGTCTCGTCGTCCGGCGGAACGATGCCCGTGCCGTCCGTGCGAACCTCTTTGGAGTCGTCGTTGTCGCTCATGGTCTTAGTGGGGTTCCGCGATGCCCTGCATCCAGACGATGCCGATGTGCACGGCGATGACCCCCGTCACGATAAAGGGGAGGAAGAACACGTGCAGGATGTACATCCGCTGGACCGTCGACTGCGAGAGGGTGAACCCGCCGAACATCAGCTGGGCCACCCACTCGCCTATCAACGGTATCGAGAGGCTCATCTCGACGCCGATCTGGCCGGCCCAGAACGCCAGCTGGTCCCAGGGCAGCAGGTAGCCCGTGTACCCGAAGACCATCGTCAGCGAGATGAGCGCGATGCCGATGAGCCAGTTGAGCTCGCGCGGTTCCTTGTACGCACCCGTGAAGTAGACCCGGAGCATGTGCAGGAAGACGGCCGCGACCATCACCTGTGCCGACCACCGGTGGAGACTCCGGAGGAAGAAGCCGAAGTTCAGGTCGGTCATGATGAACGTGATGGAGTTGTAGCCGAGCGCGGGCGTCCCGTTCGACGCACCGGCGCCTGGCGCGTAGTAAAAGCCCAGCAAGGCTCCGCTTATCGCGGCGACGACGTAGGCGACCGTCGAGAACGACCCCAGCGCGTAGAGGGGATACCAGTACCAGAACTTGTTGTCGAGATTGTACTGCTCGGTGTGGCTCTTGGGGAGCTGGAAGTTGACCTTGTAGTAGAGGTTCTCCAGGATCTCGAGGTAGTCGACGATGCGGAGGCGTTTGTCCAGCCAGATCAGCGCCGTCAGGTAGATCTCCTCGATCGCCGTCAGCTCCCGCTTTTCCATCCAGCCAGCGTGGTCGTGTTCGTCTCTGGGTTTCAGACTCATTGTCACTCCGTAGGCCGCGGGCGGGCGATGAACTGTGTCAGAAGCGGCGAGTACGGGTCGTAGAGTGACTGGTGACACTGGCAGTAGACCTGGTTCTCGCCGCCGAAGTTCGCGCTCCCGGCCAGTTGCTTGTAACTCGGCACGCAACAGAAGTGCGTACACTTGTTCAGCCACGCCATGAAGTCCGCCTCCGTCGCCGCCTCGAGGAAACTCCGGACGTTCGGCTGGATCGTACTGTAGTCACGGAAGCCCTGTTCCCCGTTTATCATCTTGGGGAGTTCGGGCGTCCGGAGGACCTGGACGGGGATCGTCTTCGCTTCCTCGCCCTCGGAGCGCCACCGCGCCGAGGCGGGTTTGCCGAGGCCGGAGCGACCGATGCCGTTGCCCCACGTCTCGTAGTCCTCGAACATGTCGACCGTGAGCGGTTCGCCGCCCTCGATGTCGGCCTGCCACTCGTAGCTCTCGCCGGCGCCCGCCCGCAACAGGTTGTCCGCGTCGGCGCCGGGCTGGGCACCCGCGTACTGCTCGATGCCACAGTACTGGAACCACTGCGAGGAGTAGGTGATCCCGCCCATATCCGTCTCGGCGACCGTCCGCTCGACGCCCCCGACCTCTTCGGTGGTGGCCTCGGGGAAGATACCGACGAGCTGGTCGGAACTGTTCACTTCGAGGGGGATGATCGGCATCCCGCGCGGTGCGGGGCCGTCGGTGTTCTCGATGGCGACGAACTGCGTCGGGCCACCGCCCCCGCCCGAGGCGGAGGTCGTTGTGTTGACCGCCGCGGCGCCGCCGGTGCCGACACTCGCGAGCGCCGCGCTCCCGATGACACCTTTCACGAACCGTCGCCGGCCTGTTTCGGCCGGATACTTGTCTTCGTCCAGTGGCATTGTTTATCGTTTGTAGTAGGGGTAGACCGCTCGTTTCACGCTCTCCCAGGGGTCGCCCTCGCTGAACTGCTCGCCGTCGACCTGGTCTTCGCGGATGTAGAGGTCCTCCCACTTGCGACGTCGCTTCTTGACGATCATCACGTCGGGCAGGAACTCCTTGCGGTACAGCATGAGGATAAAGGCCAGGTCGACGAACAGGACCGCGAGGATGCCGCCCAGGTACATGTTCCCGAGCGGGCTGCGGCCCCAGCCGTTGACCAGGCCGTAGGTAAACAGCGCGACGAAGACGATCTCGACGAGCGTCAGGAGGACGATCCCGACCGCCGCTGCGGTGCTCTCACGGGCAGGTTCGTACCGGTGGATGTCGCCGTAGTTGCTCCCTGTGGACGACATCAGTTGTTCCCTCCGCTGGCGTGTGCAGACTCACCGTACTTCAGCTGGAAGAACGTAAAGAGCAGCGAGACGACCATCATCACGATCGTGGCGATCCCGACGTAGTGGGGGTGGAAGGGGACACCCATGTGTTCGGGGTCGACCTCGCCACCGCCGCCGCCGACGGTCTCGGTCTCGACGTCGCCGCCGACGGCGATGGCCCCCTTCATCCCGAGTTGCTCGTGTGGCTGGCAGTAGTAGGTGTACATCCCGCCCGTCTCGAACGTGTGCGAGTAGGTGAATCCCGTGTCCTCGAGGGACTGGCCCGACCCGCTCCAGCCCGCCCCCTCGGGCTGGCTGTTCGGGAGGACGTTGTGGCCGTTCGACACCCACTCGAAGGTCACCGTCGTTCCGGGCTCGATCCAGATGTTCGTCGGCGCGAACGCGACCTGGTTCGACCCGGCGCCGACCTCCACGGTTACCTCCGAACTACCACGCATGTCCGAGTACGCGCCGCCCGCGGCGTCACTCACGTAGTCGGGGAACACCGGCTGTGTCGTCCCGCTGCCCCCGCCTTCCTGGGCGGCCGCCGTGCCCGCCGCGGCCGTCGCGGCGGTCGCACCACCGGCGACACCGCCGGCAGTTCGCAGAAAGTCCCGTCTATCCATAGGCGTGCGAATCTGGGGACCGAATTTGTATAAACCCACCGAATACGCGCGCAGGCACGCGGTTCGGCCCGCTCCGGCCCCGAAACTGTTCGGCTCGTCGGCCTCCGTGAATTGCCGCTGTCGGCCCCCTTCGGAGCGGTCCGCGACGCGCCGTCTCCGTGCCGGTCAGGCGCGACCGGTGACGTCCTCGTCTGCCTCGTGGTCGGTCGCCGTTCCCTCGCTCGAATCTTCGGTTGCCTCGTCCCCGGCCGCCAGCGCCTCGCGCTCCGATTCGGGGAGGACGTCGGGTCGCTCGCCGGGTTCGAGGTCGACCGCGCGCAGGCGATTGCGGTACTCCTCGGCGCGAAACCGGTCCGAGAGTCGTGCGTTTGCGACCACGGTGAACAGGAAGACGCCGATCGCGACGAAGAGGATACCCGCGACGAGCATCCCGACCACGTTGAGCGACCGCACCGTCGCACCGGCGGGCGGCGAGACGACGCCGACGGTCACCAGCAGCCAGGCCCCCATCAACACGACGCCCGCGAGCACCTGCGCCCCGGCGACCGCCTGGAGCATCCAGTTGCCCAGCTGGCCGCTCCCCTCCGGTACTTCCGCCGGCTCGGGCAACTCGCCCGCTGGCGGGTTCTCGGGCGGGTCGTAGGACTCCATCGAGCAGAGCGCGACGCTCGGTTTGACGTCCCGGAGGACCGTCCCCTGTCCCTCGACGCTGCCGTCGGCGTAGACGGTGGCGTAGCCCGTATCGGAGTAGGCCAGCAGGCGGTCCTCGCGGCGTTCGAGGCGGGCGAAGACGTCGCGGTCGGCCACTCGCTGGCGCAGGTCGGCCTCGACGCGGTCGAGCAGTTCCTCGCCCGTGATCCACGTCTCGGGGTCGAAGGCCGCCTCCCACTCCTCGCCGGTCATCTTCGCCATGTCGGCCGGCCCGAAGTCGTCGAAATCGTACTTCGCCTCGACTTCCTCGCGGAGCGCCGCCAGGTCCTCGCCGGTCTCCTCGGTGTCGGTCGGGGTGACACTCTCGGCTGGGGTGGCCTCCTCGACCGCCTCACCCGCGTCGTCCGAGCGGGACTGCTGTGTCGAGCGGGTGCGGTCGCTCGTTTCGGCCTCGTCGGCACTGCGGTGCTCGTCGGAGGCGTCGACCATTGCTGGCGCTTGGTCTCCCGTGAACGTCAGGGTGACGGTCGACGACCGCCCGTCTCCCGAACAGGGGCGGGGTGATCAATCGTCTTCGGGAGCGGTGTTCGACGCAGACGAGGGCGGTGTTTCGGCGGGGGTCTCCCCCCAGTCCAGCCGACGCTGGAAGTACAGCGCGACGTTGACCAGCGCGAGCAACACCGGGACCTCGATCAGCGGACCGACGACAGTCGTGAAGGCGACCCCCGAACTGACACCGAAGACGGCGACTGCGACGGCGATCGCCAGCTCGAAGTTGTTCGAGGCGGCGGTGAACCCGATAGCCGTCGTCGTCGAATAGTCCGCGCCGATCCCTCTGCCCATACCGAAGCTCACCAGGAACATCACCACGAAGTAGATCGTCAGCGGCACGGCGATGAGGAGCACGTCACCGGGGGCTGTGACGATATTCTCCCCCTGCGTCGCGAACATCACGACGACGGTGAACAGGAGCGCGACCAGCGTCAACGGGTCGATCTTCGGGACGAACGCGTCCTCGTACCACGCTTCGCTCCGTACCCGGGTCCCGACGTAGCGAGTCAGGAACCCGCCGACGAACGGAATTCCGAGGAAGACGACGATCGCCCGGACCACCTGCATCGGGGTGATATTGAACGCCTGAATTCCCTCGACGAGCGTCTCCATACCGAGCAGCGGCGGGAGGACGAGTCCGAACAGCCAGACGTACACCCCGTAGGTCAGGATCTGGAAGAGGCTGTTGAACGCGACCAGCCCGGTCACGTACTCGGTCGACCCCTCGGCCAGCTCGTTCCAGACGAGGACCATCGCGATACAGCGGGCCATCCCGATGAAGACGAGCCCGAGGAAGTACTCTGGGCGCGCGGGGAGCCCCGGGACGAGGCCGCTGAAGAAGACGACGGCCAGTCCGAACATCAGCGTCGGTCCGATGAGCCAGTTCTGGGCGAGACTCAGTCCGAGGACGCGCCAGTTGCGAAACACCGTCGGGAGTCGAGAGTAGTCCGCCTTCGCGAGCGGCGGGTACATCATCAGAACGAGCCCGATCTCGACGAGGTGGAGGTCCTGGATCGGTTGCGTTACCGACGGCGCGAGGAAACCGAGCCCGACGCCGAGAGCCATCGCGCCGAAGATCCAGACGGTGAGATACTTGTCGAGAAAATCCATGGACCGCGGGTCGCCACAGCTCTCACAGTCGCACTCCGGACCGTGCTCGTGCGCATCGACGTTACTCATCCGTTGTCACTCCGGTTTCCGACCAGTGATGCTCGCGGAGACGACGAACTCGCTGGGGTCGTACTCGTCGTCCCACTCCCGGATGAACCGCTCGCTCTCGTCTTTCGGCTCGATCTCGGCGTCTTCGAACCCGGCGTCGGCGAGCATCGTCTCCAGTCGCTCGACAGTAGACGCGCCGGCCACGCAGGCCGCCACCGAGTCGGGGTCGGCCCGCAGGTCCGCCGGCGGTTCGGCGGTCAGGACGACGTCCGAGATCGCGAGACGGCCCCCGGGCCGGAGGACGCGGGCGGCCTCGCGGAACACCCGTGGTTTGTCCGGCGAGAGGTTCACCACGCAGTTCGAGACGACCACGTCGACCGTCCCGTCGGCGACGGGCAGGTGTTCGATCTCGCCGAGGCGAAAGTCGACGTGGTCTGTCCCGTTCGTCCGTGCGTTCTCGCGCGCTTTCTCGACCATCTCGGGAGTCATGTCGACGCCGATGACCAGTCCGGACTCACCGACCTCCTGGGCCGCGAGGAAGCAGTCGAACCCCGCGCCGGACCCGAGGTCGAGGACGGTCTCGCCGGGATTGAGCGACGCGATCGCCTGCGGATTCCCACAGCCGAGGCCGAGGTTCGCCTCGCCGTCGACGCTCTCGATGTCTTCCGTTGAGTAGCCGACCAGCCCGGCCGTGCGCTCGGCCGAGTCGGGCGAGTCAGCGGACGCAGTATCTCCGCCACAGCACCCGTCGGTCGAACAGCACCTATCGGCAGTTTCGTCAGCGCCGTCGCGGCGTTCGTCGGCTCCAGCGCCGTCGGTGTCGGACTGGGTCGCGATCCCCGCGTATCGCTCCCGAACGACCTGCCGCTGGGTGTCGGGGTCGAGACCCCCGTCGTCCTCCGCGTTCGGATCGGGATCAGACACGCGTCGACACTTCCTGTTCGATCTCGTCGAAGAGTGCGCTCACGCGGCCTTCGATCTCGTCTCCGATCTCGCGGACCCGGTCCATGTCCTGCCCGTCGGGGTCGTCGAGCGCCCAGTCGCGGACGTCGACCGAACTGTCGGCGTCGAGTTCGAGCGTCGAACAGCCCATCGTCGCGACGTAGTCACACGACTGGAGTTCGCCGGTCGTGATCTCCCGCGGCGACCGGTCCGAGAGGTCGAACCCCTCCTCGCGCATCACTTCGACGACCTCGTCGTGGACGTGGTCCGCAGGATGGGTGCCGCCGGTGAGAATCTCGACGGCGTCTTCGAGGCCCCGGCGTTCGCGCTCCCGTTCGGCGAAGGCCGTCGACAGCTGCGAGCGACCGGCGTTCTGGACGCACACGAACGCCACGCGCACGGGCGCGTCACTCATCGGTTTCACCCCGAGCCTCGTCGCTCGTTTCCCTGGTCGAGTCGAGCGCGGCGAGCAGGCCGTCGGCCCGGTCGGTGGTGTCGTAGTAGCGCCACTGGCCCTCCTTGCGGCGGGTGAGCAGTCCGGCCTCGGTGAGATCCGAGAGCGCGTGGCTCACCGCACTGTCGCTGACCGTCACGAGCGGCGAGAGCTCGCAGACACAGAGCTCGCCCTCGGCGGCCGAGAGGTAGCGCGCGATCCGGTAGCGCGTGTCGTCACTCAGCGTTCCGAGCGCCGTCAGGTCCGAGTCGGAATCCTCCGGGAGCTCCCGCTCCAGTGTCTGCAGGTCGTCTATCCGTGCTTCGACGTCGGCGTCACAGCACTCCCCCAGGCGGTCGTCGAGCAAGCGCCGGAGTCGTGCCGATTCCGTCCCCATGACTGAATACCTGAACAGCTGTTCATATATCTGTTGTGGTCCGGGAACCGGGTCGCAGGCGTGGTCGCGGAAACCGGTTCGACGTTGTGGCCGGAGGAGTCGAGCCGACACTGTCTCGCAACAGGATCCCGACCGGCACTGTCTCGCGTAATTTATACCGTGACCGGGAAAACGGGGGCGTGTGCAGGTCGGCGACAGCGTTCGTGGGCTGGTCGAACTCACCCGTCCAGCGAACGCTGTCGCCGCCGGTGTCCTGGCTATCGTCGGCGGTGTGGTCGCCCTTGACGCGCCGTCGACGGCCGATGGCGTCGCGATCCTCACTGCGAGCGCGACGACGGCGCTGGCGACCGGCGGTGGCATGGCCATCAACGACTACTTCGACCGGGAGATCGACCGCACGAACGACCCCGACCGGCCTATCCCGCGCGGTGCGGTGACGCCGCGTGCGGCGCTCGCGTTCAGCGGCGTGCTCTTTCTCGGTGCCGTCGGACTCGCGCTCACGCTCCCCACGCTGGCTATCGCCATCGCGGCCGTCAACCTCGTCGCGCTGGTCGCGTACACGGAACTGTTCAAGGGCCTCCCCGGAGTGGGCAACGCGCTGGTCTCGTATCTGGTCGGGAGCGCGTTCCTCTTCGGCGGCGCGGCGGTCGGTAACCCGACGGCGTCGGCGGTGCTGGCGGCCCTGGGGGCGCTCTCGACGTTCGCGCGCGAAGTGATCAAAGACGTCGAGGACGTCGCCGGCGACCGACAGGAAGGGTTGCGAACGCTGCCGATCGCCGTCGGCGAGCGCCGGTCGCTCTGGGTCGCGGCGGTGGCGCTGGGGATCGCCGTCGCCGCGAGTCCGGCCCCCTACCTGCTGGAGACGTTCGGCGTCGCCTACCTCGTCGTCGTCGTGCCAGCCGACGTGGTCATGAGCTACGCGGCGTATCGGAGTTTCGACGACGCCACCGCCGGGCAGTCGTTGCTGAAATACGGGATGTTCCTCGCGGTCGTCGCCTTCCTCGTCGGGCGGGCGACGCTGCTGGTGTGAGCCGATCGTCGGGGCAGACCAACGCGGCGACACTTCCAGTGCGTTCAGCAACACTCATTACGCTGACGCCGGACCGCGGAGTATGGGCGACCACTACGACGTGGTGATCGCAGGGGCTGGGCCCGCTGGCGCCCAGTGTGCGCGGGACCTCGCGGCGCGCGAGTACGACGTCCTCGTCCTCGAAACCGAGAACGAAGACGAGTTCCCGCGCCAGTCCAACAAGTCGACCGCCGGCACCTTTCCCTCGATGATGACGTCGTTCAATATCCCGAACGACGTCGTGATGAACTTCACCGACAGCGTCGTCCTCGAGTCGCCGTCGAGTTCGTTCACGCGCCAGCAGGCCGGCGCGGTCCTCGAGTTCGCCGACTTCAAGCGGTTTCTCTTCCGCGACAGCCGCGAGAAGGGCGCCGAGTACCGCTTCGACGCCCGCGTCTCCGGCCCGGTCGTCGAGAACGGCGAGCCTATCGGTGTCCGGTACAACGGCGACGAGGAGGTCTACGGCGAGATAGTTATCGACGCGACGGGTCCGTCGGCCCCGATAGCCAAGGAACTGGGCGTCAGCGACCTCGAACGCGAGCGCCAGGCCATCGGGGTCGAGTGGGAGTTCGAGGGCGTCGAGATCGACCACCCCGACTACCCGGACCTGACCGACGCGATGATGTTGCGCCTGGACCACGACCTGGCGCCGGGCGGGTACTCGTGGATATTCCACACCGGCGACGATACGGCGAAGGTCGGGCTCTGTTACATCCAGAACGAGTCACACAAGCAGTACGCGGCCAGCGGGATGGGCATCGACGACTACCTGGAGTACTGGCTCGACACCGACCCGCGATTCACGGACGCCGAGCGGATCGAGGGCAAGAACGCCCACCGCGGGTCGGCACACATCCAGCCGCCGGGCGAGCTGAGTGCGGCCGGGTTCATGGCCATCGGCGACACCGTCCCGACCATCGACCCGCTGTGGGGCGAGGGCATCCACAAGGGGATGAAGTCCGCACGCGCGGCCGCCGCGACGGCCGACGCCTGTCTCACCCCCGAGGAACCCGACACCTCCGCCGAAGCGATATCTGTCTACGACAGACTCTGGCACTCCGAGGTCGCGCCGAACGCACGGACGCGGCTGCTGATGACCGAGCTACTGTATCTCGCGGACAACGACCGGTACGACCAGTTGATGGCCGATATGCGGTCGGCGGGAGAAGACGTGCTCACCGAGGTCAACAACGGGAACCGGCTGGCGGCGCGCAAGTTGCTCCACCTCTCCGATATCCCGCTGCTCGCGGACGTCGCGCGCAAGCAGTTCGGCGTCTGAAGGGTCGGCCGACTGCTCGCCCGGGGGCGGAGCACTGGCCGTCGATGGGGGACGGCGTTCGGGTGTGCGACAGGGTTTTGGTGTCCCCGAACACCACACCGGGGTATGACACGGGACTACAGCAGGCGGGAGTTCGTCGCAGGCTGTGGCTGTGCCGGTGCGGGCGCCCTCCTCGCCGGCAGGGCCGTGGCCGACGCGGGGGGACGCCGTCGGCTCGCTCCGCCGCCGACCCGCTGGGACCGGACCTACGAGGGGAGCGGTGACGCGACGGCCAACGCGGTCGTCGGGGCGGTCGACGACGACGGCTTCGTCGTGGCGGGGGCGAAAGCCGGTGACGACGGCGACCGCGTCGCGTGGCTCTACAAAGTCGACGCGACGGGGAAACTCGTCTGGGAGCGGACCTACAGTCAGCAGTCGACCACGGTCGCGAACGCCCTGGTCGCGACGGAGGACGGCTACGCGCTGGCCGGGAACACGAGGGGGTCGAGCGGCGGGCAGGACGGGTTCGCGATCCGGGTCGACCCCGACGGCGCCGTGCAATGGCGCAAGACGTTCTGGCTCAACTCCGACACGGACGAGGCGGTCAACGCGATGGTCCAGCGACCCGACAACGGGTTCGTCTGTGCAGGTGAGACCAGCAGGTTCGAAAACGGCTGGGTGAAACGACTCGGGAGCGACGGGTCGATCAACACGGGATACACGTTCAACGGCGGCGACCGGAGTCGGTTCGGCGGCGTCGCGAACCATCCCGACGGGGGGCAGTTCCTGGCCGGCGCGGGGATGGACGCCAGTGAGGACCTCAAAGGCTGGGTCATGCACATCGACGACGGGGGCGAGCAGCAGTGGGCCTCCTCGCAGTTCTACCGGCGGAAGAACGACAGCCCGATCAACCCGTACAACGACTTCAACGCCTTCTACGACGTGGCAGCTGTCAGACAGGGGTTCGTGCTCGTCGGGGCCACCGGCGTCGACGCGGACGGCGAGGAACGGAACGGGTGGGTGATGGAAGTCAACAACACCGGCGTCAGGCAGTGGGCGAAGACGCTCTCGTCGGAGCGATTCACGGAACTGTACGGCGTCGCCTCGGACGGGCTCTCACACTACGTGGTCGGGCAGACGGCGGTCAACAGCAACGGTGCTGAAGCCCGGGGGTTCGCGTCACTGGTCGACCTCGTCGGCGACACGCAGTGGAGCGAGACGTACTCCCGGAACACGGCAAGTCGGTTCGAGGCCGCGGCGACCGGCGGCGACGGCGTCCTCTGTGTCGGCGATGCAGCGTCGTCCGCGTCGGCCGACGCCAGCGGCTGGAGCGTCAAAATCGGGGGGCCCGAAGTCACGACGCCGACGCCCACGCCCTCGCCGACACCCTCTCCCTCGCCGTCACCGACGGTTTCGCCCAGTCCGCAACCGCCGGACACGCCCTCGCCGACACCCACTCCGACTGTGACTCCGACGCCGACGGCGACTGCGCGGCCGACGACCGCACCGCCCGCCCCCACGACCACGACCGATACGGACGAGGGGTCGGGTCCCCCGCTCGCGATGCTCGGCGTCGGGTTCGTCATCGTCGCGCTCGGTGCCGGTGGGTTCCTCTACAACCGGTATCTGCGCGGGGACGACGACGGCGACGGCGACGGAACCATCGCCGGTCCCGGGCCAGCTACCGGCGGCTCGGCACCGCTCACCGACGACGCCGACGGGGCGGACGAGTCCGGCGACAGTCTGACCCCGGCGAGCGACGTCGAAGCCGACGAGGAAGTGACCGGCGCCCAGACGGTCGTCGAGAAGCCCGGGACGGAGGACACCTCCGGTGGAGAGTCGTCCGACACGGACTCGTCCGGTGGAGAATCGGCCGATGGAGACGCGACGGACGAGGAACCGGGGACGAGCGATTCGGAAGCCGCCCCGAGCGAAGACGCGGACCGGTCCGGGGAGAGTACGGCGAGTGGCGCGGACTCCACTGGAACTGCGGACGACGCAGGTGACGCCGGCACGGTGGAAGACGAGAACTGGGGCGACGACGCCAACGAGGAGTCCTAGTCGTCTTCACGGCGACCGAGGACGACACTGACGTTGTCGCTGCCGCCTCGTTCGTTCGCGGCCGTGACGAGCGCGTCGGCGGCCGCCGACAGTGATTCTGTCTCGGTCAGGATATCGTGGATCGTCGACTCCGGGACTTCCTCGGTGAGGCCGTCCGAACAGAGCAGGACCGTCTCTCCGGGGTCTACGTCGACGTCGAAGGTGTCCGGGTCGATCTCCTGGCTCGCGCCGAGTGCCTGGGAGATGACGTTGCGCTGGTGGTGGGAATCCGCCTCCTCGGGGCTTATCTCGCCGGCCTCGACGAGTTCCTGCACGAGCGAGTGGTCGACGGAAACCTGTTCGATGGTCGAATCGTCGGTGCGGTAGGCACGGCTGTCGCCGACGTTGACGACCGTCGCTCCCGTCTCGTCGACCAGTGCGGCGACGAGTGTCGTCCCCATTCCGTCGCGGTCCGGGTCGTCCGCGGCGGCCTCGCGAACGGCTGCGTCGGCGACGAGCGCGCTCGCTTCCATCGCGTCGGGCGTCGCCGAGTCGTCGAGTCGGTCGCCCAGTTCGGCGACGAACGCTTCGAGTGCGACTGCGCTGGCGACTTCACCCGCGTTGTGTCCACCCATCCCGTCCGCGACGGCCAGCAACCGACCGCCCGAGGTCGGCGCGACCAGGACGCTGTCCTCGTTGTGGTCGCGGACGCGCCCCGTGTCCGACCGCGCCGCAGTCTCGATACTCATACGCCCTTCCGCTCGCCCGACGGGCGAAAAGCTTTCGCCGCTGACAGGGGGTCTCGCGGTCGCCGTCGGAAAGAAAACTTATTCCGGGTGGTGGCAAACCCCGTACTATGGCTGCCGGGAACCAGAGCGTCGTCGACGCGATCCGCGTCGACCTGCGGAAGTTCCACGAGACGTGGATGGGCTTGGTCTTCCCGCGCCAGCGCGGGAATCAACATTCGGTGCTCGGGAAGTGGAAACCGGAGACGCCCCGCGAGAAGGTCACCTACAACGGCTGGTCGGCCCTCGGTGCCGCCGTCATCGCCGTGCTCTACCCGATGGCGCTCTTCGGCGTCATCGTCCGTTTCCACGCCCGCAAGATCGAGTTCTCCATCGAGAAACTCGGCGCGATCGGCGTCTTCCTCCTGGCCGTACTCGTCTGGGGTGGACTCTCCGCGCTCGTCAAGTTACAGCTCGACTTCCCTGCCGAAGAGGCCAACGCCATCGTCGCCGCGAGCGTCGTCGCTATCCTCGCGACCGGTCTCGCCCTGGTCTTCCGCGCGATCGACGGCCGGCCAGTCACCGTGATATTCTCGTATCCTCTGGCGATGACTGCCATCTTCCTGCCGCCGCTCGTCGCGGCACTCCTCTCGGACCAGCTCGCCCAGTTCTCCATCGTCTACAGCGAGGAGATCGCCGTGTTCATCCAGGACGACATCCTCGCCAGCGTCGGGCTCAAGGACTACTTCGTCGAGAACTTCGACCGCAACGGGGGCGCCTACGTCATCATGTGGATGATCATCTCGGTCCCGGTGGGGTGGATCCTCGGGATCATGGTCACGCTCGCCGATTTCATCCGCCCGAAAGACGACGACGAAGACGAAGACTGACTCCTCGCCTCGTCACAGTACGTCGTCGGGGTCGATACGCCGCGGTTCCGGTACGTCTGACTCACTCCCGACACCGACGTCGCCCGTCGCCGACTCGTCGAGGAGTATCGCGGCCCCGACCGACAGCGGAGCGAGGACACCCGCGACGAGCACGCCCGGATCAGTCAGTGGCCCTCGCGGCGCGACGACGTCTCCGCCCTCCAGGTCAGCGTCGGCGGCGACGCGTTCGGCGGTATCGAGCGCCTGTCGGTGTGTAACCCGACCCTCCCCCGCGCCGGCCACGAGGAGGTCGTCGCCCGGGTTCACCTCGTCGGGCGGGGTCGTCGGGTTCTCGCTCCAGACTTCGCGCTCGAAGTGCGTGACCGTCGGGTCCCCGGGGACGCCACCGTAGGCCAGGACCGTCGTCCCCGGTGCCGGGTCGTACGCCTCGACGCGACTCGTGGGGACGACGAGCGCACGCGTCTCGACCGAATACGGGGGGTCGCGCTGGACGGTTTCGGCGGGTTCGAAACGGACGGTGGCACCCAGGAGTGCCGCCCCGAGAAAGGCGGTCAGTGGCGGCGGCGAGAGCGACTCACCGGCGTCGATCACCACCGTCGCGTCGCTGCGGACGCCGTAGTGGCTGAGGAGGTTCCCGGCCTTCCAGGCGTTCGTACACAGTTTCTCGTAGCTGTACGAGCCCGCTCGACTGTCGGTCCGGAGCGCGAGCGCCTCACTGCGCCGTTCGCGTGCGACGAGGTCGCCGACGACGTCCATAGTGGCGCTTTGGTCCGTGTCTCAAAAAGTGGCCCGACCCCGTGCGAGTCGTCCACGGGAGGGGGACAGGGACACGGACACGGACACGGACAGTCTTATCGTACTACTCGGCAAATTGAAACGTGTGGTCCTGAGAGACTGGGGTGAGCGGATCCAGGGAGACCGTGCGCTCGCCGTCGGGCTGGTCGGGGGGAGCGTCACGTCGGTGGTGGGCGTCGTCGCGTACGTGCTAGTGCCGTATCTTCGGGGGGACGCGTCGGGGCTCGGCGCTGCACTCGTCGACGGAGCGGTCCAGTTCACCGGCTTCTCACCGCTGTACCACGCAGTGGTTCTCGTGGTCGTGCCGTTCGTCACGACGACCGTGGCCGTCAGTATCGCCCGCCAGCGCGGACTCTCGGCGCGGACACACGACCTGAAGGTCGTCGGCGGGATCGTCCTCGCACCGTTCACGACGGTGTTCGTGTTCTATCTGGTGGCTGCCGTCGTGGTCGGATTCACGATGACGGCCGGCGGCGCCGGGTCGGAACTGTTCGAGCGGGTGATCGGCGTCGTGGGATTCACGGGGTACGCGCTGATATTCGGGGTCTTCTTCCTGCTGATCGTGGGGGCCGTCGTACTCGTCGGCGAACTCGTCGGCGCCGGGTCGGGATACCTGCTCGCCCGGCGCCTGAGTCGGCGGTGACTCAGCGCAGTTCGGAATTCGTGAAGTGACCGATCGTCTCCAGTTCCTCCCAGTCGCCGTCCAGTGTCTCCCGGAGCACCTCGTGGTGTTGTTCGTCGATCTCGTAGGCCTCCTCGTCGCCCGCTTCGTCCGCCGCTTCGATGTCGTCGGCCTCCATGTAGACGTAGAGGTACGCCGCGTCGTCGACCTCGTGGACGAACCCCGTCTCGGTGTAGACGCTCTCGTGCTGGAGAGTCTCGACGACTTCGTCTTCACGCGCTTGCAGTTCCGCGAACCACTCGCGGAGGCGGTCCGTCTTCCCCGGTTCGATACGGGCGCGAGCGAGCGTCACTTCGGCCATAGTCGGCCGTGTTACCGACAGAACATAAAAACCCGAACGCTATTCGGATTCGCGCATGAAGCGAGACGTACATGTCGAACGTGGGGAAGAGAACGGAGGGTGAAGAGAGAGTGAGAGCGGGGGAGGAGGATAGGAAAGGAGAAGGTGAGACCATCGGTTTCCTGTGTAAGACGAGCAAGCCGGTGTTCACCGAGGTCGCCGAGCGACTCCGAAACGTGGGTTTCGAGGTTCGGTTCTTCCATCCCCGGTCCGAACTCTCGCCAGACCAGACCGCCGGCCTCTCGCTGATCGTCAACAAGAAGACGCTCCCGGTCGCACTCCCGTCTCTCAGGCGTGCTCGACGGGCGGGGACGCCGCTGTGGAACAACCTCCAGGCGACGATCCTGTTCAGTTCACGGCTGATCGGTCTCCGGGCGCTCTCGAAAATGGGGTTTCACACACCCGCAATCAGCTTCGAGAAACCCGACTGCGAGTACGTCGCGAAAGGCTACTACGTCTGGTACGACGAGCCCGAACTGAACGGCGAGGGGGATTTCTATCACGAACTTGTCCCGACGGAGCCGGTCGACTACAAGTATTACGCCGTCAACGACGGTGAACGAACGCACGTCGCGGGGCGACGCGTCACCTCGAAGCTCTACGGGGAGAAACAGTTCGTCGGCGAGATCGATATCGAACCCGGTCTCGCAGCCTCTCTCCGACGGCTCGTCGAACAGTTCGACCTCCGGGGGATCGGGGTCGACCTCGTCAGAGACGACGACGGCCGGTACTGGGCTGTCGACGTCAACCTCGCAGCCGGATACCGGGACACTGGACTCGAACCTGCTCTCATCAGGTCGATCGTTGCGAGCGTTCCGGGCGAGTGAACTGGCGGCCGAGCAAAACGACGATACTCGCAGTGCGCTTGCAGGGCGCGGGAGGACTGATCCCGTTTGCGGTAGTCATCCACACTGTTCACGCGAGCGAAGCGAGCGCTTTTTTGTCCGAGCTTTTTTGCGCGAGCGGTGCCCGCAGGGTCGCCGAAGGCGGCCCGAGGACACCCGAGCGGAAAAAAGGTCGTAACCAGGTCGTTTCCTACATGTAGCCGAGGTCGCGCAGGCGCTCCATCAGGTCTTCCTTGTCCTGGGCGCGGCCGGCGCGTTCGGTCGTGGAGTCGAGATCCTGCTGCCAGGCGGGTTCTTCGGCGGCCTTGTCGGTGGAGACCTCGCTACCGAGCGAGCGGAAGCCGGCGAAGTACTTCGGCGAGACGGGGATGTCCTCCTGGGAGACGCCCTCGGGGAGGTCGTCGTCGGTCTCGGGGACGTAGCCCTCGTCGGGGAACTCCTCGACGGTGTCGGGGACGACGAAGTTCCAGAACGCCTCCCAGACGGCGGCCTCGTCGAACTGGAGGATGGTCTGGACCCGGTCGTGGGGCGGGTAGATGTCCGGGTCGTGACGCGGCGAGAAGAACGTCTCGTCGGCGCGGGACTCCTGTTCGTCCCAGCGGATGCCCGAGATGATGCCGTCGACGTCGTGCTCCTCGATGGCGTCGTTCAGCGCGACGGTCTTGAGGAGGTGGTTGCCGACGTAGGTGTCGAGCAGGAACGGGAACGTGTCCTCCTCGTATTCGAGGATCTCGCGGACGTGGTGCTGGTTGTGCTCCGAGAGTTCGTCGACGGGGATGTCGTCGCCGGGTTCGAGGCCGTGTTCCTCGACGTAGTCGCCGACGTCGGTGTTGCGCGCCCAGATGACGTCCAGGTCCCACTCGTCGGCCCAGTGCTCGACGAAGTCGATGAGTTCGTCGAAGTGCTGGTAGTGGTCGATGAACACGACCGGCGGGACTTCGAGGTCGTACTGCTCTGCGACCTCCTTGACGAAGTACAGCGTGAGCGTCGAGTCCTTGCCGCCGGTCCACATCACGACCGGGTTCTCGTACTCTTCCAGGCCCTTCCGGGTGACCTCGATGGCCTTCTCGATCTTGTCGTTGACGTGCGGGTAGTCGGCCGGGTCCTCGCCGGCACCTGCCTCGTAGTCGACGTCCAGGTAATCGGGGAACTCGTCCGTCATCGGTAATGACATCTAATTACGGCACCGGATAAGTGTTTTATGGAAGACCTGTCGCCTGTCGGGTGTGACCGCATGACACGGCAGGTTCGAGCGAGGATCGGCGACCGGCATAGTCGGTCGCATCGAGCGAGGGGAGGAACTTCGAACTGGCGTTCCGGTCGAAGCGGGTCTCCGTACCCCTACGGTCCGCCCCGGAGCACTCGTGACGGCTATTGATGCGAATATATTTGGATTAGTAAACGACAAATATCTGGGCTCCGCGTTCCCACCGTGCAACGGAGAACCTTCCTGCAGACGACGACCGCAGCAGTGGCAGGCAGTGTCCTCGCCGGCCGGGGAGTCGAGCGAGCACTCGCACAGTCCGAGATCGCCGAACTGGCGTTCGACTCGACGTCGAGTCTCCTGAACGCCGAGGAGGAACCGCTGACAGACGACTCGCTCGTCGCCGTCTGGGCGGCCAGCACCGCGACGAACGTCGATTCGGACGGCAACGACGACGCGGTCGGCTACGGCGACGACCAGGCGATCCCGCTGGTCGGCGTCGACGGGTCGGTCGTCGGCTTCGGCGCGATGATGGTCACCGACGACACCGACTTTCGCTTCGGCAACGAGGAGTTCCTCCTCAACGTCTGGGACGCGAAAGTCGGCTCGGGCACCGTGCTCTGGGACGAGAGCCACGGCCAGTACTACACCCTCGACGGCGCGAACGCCGGCGGGAGTCCCGGCTTCACCACCTTCGAGAGCTACGCGGAGGAGAATGGCTACACCGTCCGGGCGACCGAGGACCTGACGAGTGACCTCCCGGGCGCCGACGCGGTCGTGATCACCTCGCCGACCGAGGCCTACACCGACGGCGAGAAAGACGCACTCTCCCAGTTCGTCGCGAACGGCGGGGCGATTTTCCTCCACGACCAGTCCGACTTCGGCGGCTTCGACGAGACGGACAACCTCAACGGGCTGGCGTCGGCGCTGGGCGTCGGCTTCCGGTTCAACGACGACCAGGTCGAGGACGACACGAACAACAGCGGCGTCGCGTTCGTGCCGACGACCGACCGGTTCAACGCCTCGTTTTCCCTCTTCGCCGACCGCGAGGGACTGGGTCTCGATCTGGACCCGACCGCGACCTACGAGGTGGAAGTCGTCGACAACACCGACGGTGACACGGTCGACGTGGCCTTCGTCGGGAAGTCGGGCCAGCCCGAGAAACCGGTCCGCGTGCTCGGTATCGACTCACCGGAGACTGCCTCGGCGGCCGACGCCGAGCGCCCCGAGGAGTGGGAGGGTATCGCCGACGAAGCACCCCAGCCACCCGAGGGCGGGAGCGGCGACGGCGACTCCGAGGTCAGGAACGTCGGCCCGCTGAACTTCTACTCGACGTCGAGTCTGGTTTCGCCCTCGAAGGGCGCACTGACCGACGACTCGCTCGTCGCCGTCTGGGCCGAAGACAGTGCGACCAACGAGGACGCCGACGGCAACGGCGACGCCTATCTGTACGGGGCCGACGAGTCGATCCCTCTCGCGGCTATCGACGACGACGCTGGCGTGGTCGGGTTCGGCGCGAACCTCGTCAGCGACGGCGCGAGCCTCTCCGGGCCGGGCAACGAAGACGAGTTCCTTCTCAACGTCTGGGACGAGCAACTGGGCGGATCCGGAACGGTGCTCTGGGACGAGGGCCACGACCAGTTCGAGGACTACCTGCTCGCGAACTTCTCGACGTTCGAGTCAGCGGCCGAGGACGCCGGCTACACCGTCGACTCGGCGACGACGGTCCCGTCGAGCACCGACACTGCGGACGGATACGTCGTCGTGACGCCGGATTCGGGCGCGTCGTTCACCCAGGAGGAGCGCACCGCCCTTCAGGACTTCGTCGCCGACGGCGGCGTCGTGTTCTGTCACGGCGTGGCCGACTACAACGACTTCGACGGGACCGGGACGCTCAACGGCGTCCTCGACGCCCTCGATGCGGGTTTCCGGTTCAACGACGACCAGGTCCTCGACAGCGAGAACAACGAGGGCGCGCCCTTCGACCTCCTCACGTCGGCGTTCAACACCGAACAGTTCCCGTATCTCGACAGTTCGGCGGCCCCCGTCGGCGCGCAGTATCCGTATCTCGCCTCCTGGGGCGCGAAAGCCTCGGAGTTTGCCGAGGCGGAACTCCCCGTCGGGACCCGACTGACACTGGGGTTCGACGAGAAGGCACAGGTCTACGACGACTTCGGCCGCGTGCTGGGCTACCTGACCTACGACGCGACGGGTGACGGGAGTCGCGGAACCGTCTACAACGAGGAGATCATCCGCCAGGGGTACGCCCGCGTCTACGGGTCGAGTTACAGCCGCCACGACGAGTTCTGGGCCGTCGAGGACGCGGCCCGCGACGAGGGGCGGGGCATCTGGGCCGCGAGCAACCCCGACGAGTCGCCGGCGATCCGGGACCGACCCGTCGAGGAGATATTCGCCCCCAACGCGGCAAGCATCGTGCGGGGCTCGAAGACAGTTCCGCCGGGTCACGTCCGCGCCTTCGCCGCGTCGAGCGCCGAGCAGGAGGGTGCCGATACGACCTACAACCGGGATATCCCGATCGGTGCGGTCGACAAGAACGCCAACGTCGCGTACCTCGGCGCGCCGCTGATAAGCGAGGCATACGAGGCCGCCGAGGACTACCCCGTCGACACCGCGGGCTACGAGAACTTCGCGTTCGTCTTCGAACTGGTCGACGAGCTGGCGGGGGGCGATGGCCCCGTTCTCATCGAGGGCGGACACAACCAGTTCAACCTCGACTACGCGCTCTCCAGCGAGGACGCCGCCTACTTCGGGCGCTACCTCGAAGGCCAGGACACCGCGTTCGAGCAGGTCAACGACCTCACGTCCTCGACCTCGGCGGACCGACTCGACGACGCGAGAGCCCTGGTTGTCACGACGCCGAAGTACGGGTTCACCGACGAGGAGATCGACGCAGTCGCGTCCTTCGCTGACGACGGCGGTGCAGTCGTGCTCATGGGCAGCGCGCTCGCGTCGTCCGCCCAGCGGGCCCACCTGAACGACGTCGCCGCCGGTGTCGGGTCGGACCTGCGACTCGGCACGGGGCGGGTCGTCGACGAGCAGTCGAACCTGAACGACGACCCTGCCGTCATCACGACCGGGAACTTCGGCCCGGGCAGAGGGAACGGTCGTGGGAAGGGGAACGGCACAGAGAACGGCAACGGCACAGGGAAGGGTAACGGCAAGAAAAAGGGCAATAACTGAGGGTCAGTCCCGGTACAGGAGACGACGACTCGGACGGAGCGGTCACCCGACATCGTCGAGACGGGAGACGCCGTCGGTAACGCGATTCAGGTCACCACTCGGCGACGCGGCCGTCGTCGTGGAACCACTTCGGGACTTCCCAGGCGTCACGCTCCTCCGCTTCCCGGAGCGCGTCGACGTCGACGTCCACACCCAGTCCGGGGCCGGGCGGCAACTCCACTCTGCCTTCGTCGTCGAAGTCCAGGAACGAGTCGTCTTCGAGGTAGTTCGGCATCCCCTCCAGGTGGTGGACCTGTTCCTGTATCAGGCAGTTCGAGGTGCAGGCGTCGACGTGGAGGCTGGCGGCGAGCGAGACCGGACCGAGCGGCGAGTGGGGCGCGACCACCACGTCGTAGGCGTCGGCCATCGTCGCGATCTTGCGCAACTCCGTGATCCCGCCGGCGTGGGAGACGTCGGGCTGGAGCACGTCGACGGCGCCCGATTCGAGGACCGGTCGGAAGTCCGTCCGCGAGAACATCCGCTCGCCGGTGGCGATGGGGATAGACGTCTTCGATGCGACCTCCGGAAGCGCGTTGTTGTGCTGGGCGAGTACGGGTTCCTCGTAGAACATCGGGTCGAGCTCTTCGAGACGGACGGCCAGTCGCTTGGCCATCGGCTTCGAGACGCGGCCGTGGAAGTCGAGGGCCACGTCGACGCCGTCACCCACCGCTTCGCGGACGGCCGCGACCCGCTCGTAGGCCCCATCCAGTGTTTCGGGCTGGTCGATCCGGTCGAGTTCGTCCGTGGGCGTGAACTTCAGCGCCGTGAAGCCCGCCTCGACGTGGTCGCGAGCGACGTCGGCCAGCTCGGCGGGCGTCTCGCCGTGGACGTGCTGGTAGAGCCGGATCCGGTCGCGGGCCTTCCCGCCGAGGAGTTCGTAGACCGGCACGCCCAGGTCTCTCCCTTTCAGGTCCCAGAGCGCCTGGTCGATGCCCGAGAGCGCGCTCTGGAGGACCGGGCCACCGCGATAGAAGCCGCTGCGGTACATCCGCTCCCAGTGGCGTTCGATATCGCGGGGGTCCTCGCCGAGCACGTACTCCTCGAGCAGTTCCTCGACGGCCGTCGCAGTGGTGGGCGCTCGACCCTCGACGACGGGTTCGCCCCAGCCGACGAGGCCGGTGTCCGTCTCCAGGCGGAGGAACTGCCAGCGCGGCGGTACCTCCCAGAGGTCGTAGTCGACGACTTCCATGCCGGGTGGGTCGCGAGCCACTCACTAATAGTCGAGCAACCCGGCAGACGCCCACGGTTCCCGTCCCGGGGTGGGTGTGGCGAAGCGGCCGCCGAATTCAGAGCGGCGAGACGTCGGGATCGCCGGGCCAGAGGTCGGCAGCAACCCAGAGCGCCCAGACTGCGAGCATGGCCGAGCCGACCAGTTCCGGGACGGCGACGCCGGGGCCGGGCCAGCCCAGGAGGACCCACCAGACCCAGCTCACGACGTGTGTGACGGCCAGGATGACCAGGGAGCCACCGCGTGCGGGCCGACCACCGCGGCGAAAGCCACCGGTGCCGACGAAATCGCCGGCGGCGAAGACGAACACGCCGAGCGTCGCGAACAGGAAAAACGCCGGTGCGACGACGAAGTGCATCGTCGAGGGTAGCGGGAACACGCCCACGAGCGCCATACAGACCATCGCGAGCACGAGCAGGACGAGCCCGCCGGCGTGGACCGGGTTCTCCGTTTCGGCCCACACCGCAACGACGAAACCCGCACCGAGCGCGCCGCCGACCATCAGTGCGCCGTTGAACACCGGTGCAGTGGGCGTCCCGACGCGGCCCAGGTCCGAGAGGGCGTTCAGGAACGGCGAGAACCACGGTGCGAGCGCCGCGGCGACGAAGATTCCCCCGAGTGCGACGACGACGGAGGCGACGCCGAGCCCGGCGAGGACGCGTTTGCGGTCGGCCGCCTCTGTGACGGACATACAGACGGGTGGGACTCGCCGGGACGAAAAGGTTCTGGGACTCACTGACACCTCGCGGATGCCGCCCGGACTAGACTCAAGCTATTTGACGTCCCCCCGAGACACGTGGGAACATGTATCGTATCCTGGCACCGGTCGACGACGACATCGAGCGCGGACAGAGACAGGCCGAGTTCATCACCGGTCTCCCCCACGGCGGCGACGAGATCGAGGTGACTGTCACACACGCGCTCCACGGCGAGGAACTGGACGCACCGAAAGCCATGAAGACGCCCGACCGCGTCGGGTCGGTCAAGCGGTTCCGCGAGACACTCGACGCGGAAGACATCGAGGTCAGCGTCCTCGAGATCGGACAGCCACCTGCCGACGAAATCCTCGCGCTCGCCGACGAGATCGACGCCGACCTCATCGTGCTGGGCGGGCGCAAACAGAGCCCGGTCGGCAAGGTCGTCTTCGGAAGCGTCTCACAGGAGGTACTGCTGAACACCGACCGCCCGGTGGTCGTCACCGGCGGCGGTGGGGACTGACCCACCGGGCCACTGCCCACCGACCCACCGGGCCGTTCCCCGTCGACCGCCGAGGCGCTACCCAGCCGAGTCGCCCCCCGTCTCACCCGTCAGAGCGCCGCGCCGGGCTGATACTCGCCGAAAACCTCACGAAGTTCGTCGCAGATCTCCCCCGTCGTCGCGTAGGCCTTCACCGCGTCGACGATGTAGGGGACGACGTTCTCCTCGCCCGCCGCGGCGTCGCCCAGTGCCGCGAGAGCGGCCTCGACGGCCTCGTCGTCGCGCTCCTCGCGAACCGATTCCAGGCGCTCGACCTGCCGGCGCTCCTGCTGTTCGGAGACCTCCTCGACGTCGGCGTCCTGGCCCTCTTCCTCGACGGTGAACTCGTTGACGCCCACGATTACCCGCTCGCCCTCGTCTATCTCGCGCTGGCGTTCGAAGGCGACGTCCTGGATCTGGCGCTGGACCCACTGGCTCTCGATGGCCCGCAACATCCCGCCGCGCTCGTCGATCTCGTCGATAATTTCGAAGGCGTCGTCCGCCAGGTCGTCGGTCAGCGACTCCACGAAATAGGACCCTCCGAGCGGGTCCGCGGTGTCGGCCACGCCCGACTCGTGAGCGAGGATCTGCTGTGTTCGCAAGGCGGTCCGGACGGACTTCTCGGTCGGCAGGGAGAGCGCCTCGTCCTTGCCGTTGGTGTGGAGGCTCTGGGTGCCGCCGAGGACGGCGGCGAGTGCCTGGTAGGCCACCCTGACGACGTTGTTCTCGACCTGCTGGGCGGTCAGCGTCGACCCCGCGGTCTGGGTGTGGAACTTGAGTTGCTTCGCGGCCTCCGTCTCCGCGCCGAAGCGGTCTTCCATGATATCGGACCACATCCGCCGGGCCGCGCGGAACTTGGCGACCTCCTCCAGGATGTTGTTGTGCGAGGCGAAGAAAAAGGAGAGCTGTGGCGCGAACTCGTCGACGTCCAGCCCGGCGTCGATGGCCGCCTCGACGTACTCGATGCCGTCGGCGAGCGTGAAGGCGATCTCCTGGGCGGCCGTCGCGCCGGCCTCCCGGACGTGATACCCCGAGATGGAGATGGTGTTGAAGTTGGGCGTCTCCTCGGCACAGAACTCGAAGATATCGGTGATGATCCGCATCGACGGCTCGGGCGGGTAGATGTACGTGTTCCGGGCGATGTACTCCTTGAGGACGTCGTTCTGGATAGTCCCCCTGAGTTCCTCGCGCGGGACGCCCTGCTGGTCCCCGATGGCGACGTACATCGCGAACAGGACGGCCGCGGGCGCGTTGATCGTCATCGACGTGCTCACCTCGTCCAGCGGGATGCCCTCGAAGACCGTCTCCATGTCCCGTAGCGAGTCGATGGCGACGCCCGCTTTCCCCACCTCGCCGGCGGCCATGCCCGCGTCGGAGTCGTAGCCCATCTGCGTGGGGAGGTCGAACGCCATCGAGAGGCCGGTCTGGCCCTCGTCCATGAGGTAGTGGAAACGCTCGTTGGTCTCGCTGGCGGTGCCCATGCCGGCGTACTGGCGCATGGTCCAGAGCCGGCCGCGGTACATCGTCGAGTAGACGCCCCGCGTGTAGGGGTCTTCGCCGGGGAACCCCAGGTCCTCGCCGTAGTCGAGATCCGCGATGTCTTCGGGCGTGTAGACCGGCTCGACGGGCTGGCCGCCGGTGTCGGTGCGGAACTCCTCGGTGCGTTCGCCGAAGCGGTCGACGGTGGGCCCCCGGGTCTCCGATTCCCACGACTCGCGGGACTCGCGTATCTCCGCCAGGTCCTCGGGGTCGAACATACCCTCCGTTCGGCCGCCCGGGATTTAACCTCTGGCGCGTGTCCCGCCCGGCGATGCCGGCGTCGGTGAACGCCCGACCGGTCAGGACGGATGCTGGTGTCTGATCTTCTCGGCGGTCACGCTCGGGATCGGTGTCCGGCAGTCACGACAGAGCCACCGCGTCCGCACGCCCCCCGACTCCGCGACCATGTCCTGTTTGTACCGGATCGTCTTCCCGCAGGTACACCGATACGAGGACTGGGACATAGCGGAGCGAACGGCCGGAGTTCGCTTAAATCGCCCGCCGGTCAGCCGTCCTCGATCAGGTACCGGAACGCACGCAACGTGTTCCGGCCGCTCTCCGTGAGCGAGACGCGCGTCGACCGGCCGACGTCTTCGAGTTCGACGTAGCCGTTCGCCTCCAGCGGCCCGAGGACGTGGCTGTCCAGCAGTCGGTACTCGCTCTTGCGGTTGGCCGCGTCCCTGTCGGCGATGAACGGCAGGTCTTCCCCCTTGCCGAAGTCGATGAGGTCCCGCTTGCGCGCGCCGCCCTCGCGCTCGACGTAGTCCATGACTGCGACGTGCTGGGGCTCCGGACTCTCCATCGGGTACGTGGGTAACTCGGTGACCGAGCGGATCCCCTCGGCGACGTCGTCGTCGGTCTCTGCGGCGTAGCGCTCGGCGCGCACGTAATAGGGGGTCGCTCCCGTCGCCATGCAGGCGATCATCCCGCCGATGGCCGTCACCTTCGACCCCGAGGCGAGGTTGACGTACACCTCGTGGTCGGCAAAGCGCGTCGCCAGTTCGGCGACCGTCCCGATCGAATCGTAGAAGTCGAAGATGTCACACGGGACGGTTTCGTGGTCGATCCCCCGCTCGTCGAGTCGTTCGCGCACCGTCTCGGCGTAGGACGGGTGGGCGGTCTCGTCGACGTAGCGCAACAGGACGACGCGGTCGGCACGCAACCGTTCGGCGGAGAGGACGATCCGGTCGTTCTCGTAGCCCACCGGCATCAGGTGGACTCGCTCGGCGACTTCCATACCTCCGCTCGGCCGGCCACCGACAAAAGGATTGTCTCGACACAGTCGACATAGTCCGCCGGGACAGTCCACGGTCCGGGTCGGCCCGGGCACGAGCGGGGAGACTGGCGACGCTCGCCGCCCGGTTCACTCCTCGTCGTCGCTTCGATACCACCAGGCACCGACAGCGAGCGCGGAGACGCCGGCGAGGACACCGCTGGCGCTGATCTCGAAGACGGAGTCGGTCTCCTCCGAGCGTCGCCCGGTCGTCGAACTCGAGGGATCGAATATCTCTTCCGTCGTGCGGAACGCGGTCTCGAAGTCGACGGTCATCGTTTCGTCCGCGGAGATCCGAGACTCCCCGTCGGTATTCGATCTCTCGAGAACGTCGCTCGCGAGCGGCCCCACGAGTGTGGTCCCTGGATCGACCGGCACGTCGTAGAACACGCGCAATTCGAGTTGTGGGTTGCCGTCACGGACGACAGCCCTCGTCTTGACGATCGTCGCGACGCCGGAGTCGGTCCCGTGGACGCGGACGGTGTGTGACCCGCCTTCCGGCACGAGGAGGAACTCGTGGTCCAGCGGGCCCGAGTAGAAACTACCGGGGATCTCTTCGACGGTCTCCAGTCCGCCCCCGGTGGCCACGCGGCCGCTTCGGCGACCGTCGTCCCGTTCGACGGAGACGGACGCTGGTGAGAGGACGGCGACCCCTTCGGCCCGGCGGAGGTCGCTTTGCGTGTAATCCGACAGGTTGCACTCCGGTTTCGGGTAGTTCAGCGGATTGAACGACATGAACCCGTTCTCCGGACACATGTCGATATACCGCGGGAGTTCGCGGTCGACCGAAAACGTGTCGCTGGCCCCGTCGGCGTAGGAGACGGTCACCTCGTCGAGGTACGCGTCGGGATAGACGCTCGTCTTCGCCTGCACCGCGTCACCGAACGGGGCACCGGACATGCGGCCGGGCAACGAGAACAGACTCAACACGGCCTGGACGTCCAGGACGTTGATCCCCTCGCCCGCCTGCATCTGCGAGGCGATAGACAACGACTCGGCCCGGTACTTCGTGTCCGACACGCGGTTCAGCGAGGTGGTCCCGAACGAGACGCCCTCGCTCCGGAACGACACGGTGACGTCCTCGACGGTTCGCGAACCGAGACCGGAGAGGGTCGTGACGATGTCGACGTTGATGTAGGCCTTGTCTTTGTCCGGACCCGTGCCCGCCCCTTTGGGGGTGACCGCATCCTGGGCCGTCCCGAACAGGAAGTCCAGAAAGCCCTCGGGCTGTGCGTCGATGAAGTTGTTCCGGATCGTCACGTCCAGTTCCGGCGTCGGTCGGGGTGTCGGTTCGTCCGTCGGCGTCGGGGTCCGCTCGGGAGCGGTGTACGACCTCGCCGCTCGCGACGTCCCACCGTCGTGTTCGACGACCGCTTCGACGGTTCGTGTCTCCTCGGGCCCCGTCGGTGCGTCAGACCGGTAGGTCACCTGATATTCTGACGAGATACTCTCGTTGATCGTGGTGTAGATCTCGATGAGCGCCTCCGGTGAGGGGGATTCGTAGTAGTCGCCGCCCGTCTCCGTCGCGAGCCGTCGGAGCGTCTCGCCGTCGAATTCCTCCGTGACTAGTCCAATAGTGTAGATGGAAACGTTGTACGAGTCGGCGAGGGAGACGACGTCGGAGACAGTGAGTCCGTCTCCGTCCGGGTCTTCGTTGTTCTGCCCATCGGCGAGCACGATGACCGCCTGCCGGTCCGTGGTCGCGTCCGTCGCCTCCAGGGCTTCCTCGACGGCGTCGAAGAGGGCCGTCCGCCCGTCGGCGGTGAGCCCATCGATCGCGGCGTTGATCTGCTCCGTGTCGCTCGTGAAATCCTGGACGGTGGTGACGGTTTCGGAGAGTCCGTAGACGGCCACGCGGTCGTCGTCGCCGAGGTTCGAGACGAACTGTCTCGCGCCGGTTTTCGCCTCGTCGATCTTGTTCTCCATGCTCGCGCTCCTGTCGATGACCAGCGCCGTGTTGACGATGCTCCCGGCGTCTTCGACCGGCCGGGCGTTCCTGATCGACTGTCTGTCGCCGTCCTCGTAGATCTCGAAGTTGTCGGCACCGAGCCCGGTGATCGGGTCGTTCGTGTCGTCAGTGACCGCACTGAAACAGTCGACCAGCGGAAAGTCGTCGGCGGACACCTGAGTTATATCCACGTCGAGTGCCGTATCTGGCGCCGGCGTTTCTGCGGACACCGGGCGCGTCTCCGAGTCGGGAGACCGGTGACCGGTTCCTGCCCGTTCGGCTGACCCGCGCGTGGCCGTCGAACCACCGGTCAGCAACGGTCCCGCGAACGCTGTCCCACCGATCGATTTCAACACGGGTCGTCGAGACAATTCCCGGTCCGGATCACCCTTCCCCACCGCACTATCGTCTGACATCTGCAGACACGATACCACTAACTTCCATTAAATATTGTGTATCTCTCCGGACAGGTGCGTCGGGGAGAGTGGTCCGGTGGTAGTCGACGGAAACGGGACGAGCAGGACTGAAACCTCCGATTTACGGTGGCGCGGTCACCTCACAACCGCTGGGTGACTTCCTCCCCACCGCTCGTCCGACTACCGGACAGCGTGCTATCTCGACATAGACCACACAGAGCGGCGGGTCTGTGACACAAACCCACGCAAACGATTTGCGAGCGCCCGGCATCGACGGGGATCCATGCCGTCCGCGCACGTCAACCGCGAGTGGGTCGAGGGGCAGATCGAGCGTCTCCAGGAGGAGTACGGCGAGGTGCACGTCGAGGAGATGAGCGGGGAACTCCCGCCGGAGGCCTTCGAGGACGAACGGGCGGTCGTCCGGGACGGCTACACGGGTGGTGGGTACGCCTGGGTCGTCCGCGGACCCGACCAGAGTCCGGCACTCAGCGAGTCCATGCCCGAGGATATCGACTCCCGGCGACGCGTCCTCACGATCCTCGGCCGGCGCGGGAGACACTGGGGTGTGCCCGGTGGCGGCCGCGAGGACGACGAGACCTCCGAGGAGGCCGCCGTCCGGGAGGTACGAGAGGAGACGTACGTCGACTGCGAGATCGCCGACCTCTTTCTCCTGCGTCGCGTCGGGACCGACTCCGGGGGCGACCACGACAACGGCTCCACACGCTCTTTGCGTTCTTCGACGCCGAATACGTCGGCGGGCACGTCGCCATCCAGCCGGGCGAACTCAACGGCGCCGCCTGGTTCGCGGACCCGCCCGCGCGACTCCATCCGGCCAGCGAGTTCCGTGCTGCCGACTTCTGGGAGAGTACGAGACCGACGCCCCTCTCCAGGGCGACGTCGAGTGACGACCTCCGGGTAGGGGGGCGAATCCTCCCTGGAGGTGGGAGATAGCGGTTCTGGCGCGTGGTGGTTCGGAAGTTGATGCCGGGGTGCAGCGGAGTTCGGGGCTACCTCCCGACCCCGACTTGGATGTGAGTGGTTGTCAAACCCACCGATAACCCAGTTCATCAACACTAACAGCATCAGTGACAACGCGACGGGTTCCCGGTGGTCACGACACGCGGCTACCGAACTCCCACACCGGCTCACTCCGGTACACGAGCGTCCGAGGACTCCGAATCGGTCACCTCCACGGGATCAGCCCCGTCGGACCCACCGAGCGTGAGCGGCTCGCTGTCCCAGGTGATCTCCAGGCGGTGCCGCGAGAGGTACGGTGCGAGCGCCTCTTTCGTCACGACGCCCCGGTAGGTTCCGTCCGCCTCGACGACCGGCAACAACCCCACACCGGCGTCGCGCATCCGGTCGGCGGCCAGTCCCACGTGCGTCGATGGCGGAACGGTCACGACGGGCGAGGACATGAACGACGCGACCCGTGGATTCGAGCCGCCCTCGGCGACGACGGCGACGATATCGGATTCGGTGACGACGCCGACAACCTCCCCGCCGTCGCGGACGACGAGCGCCGGTTCATCGGGCTGGCGCAGGTAGCCCGCCGCCTCCATGGCACTCGTCTCCGGCTCGACGGTCGAGGCGTCGGTCACGAGCGAGGAAACTGGAACTTCGATCATGAAACGATCGTTCGGATGGCCACACTTAGTGTTGCTGCGCATACACCTAGTGGTTCCTAATATTCGACTGCGGCGGACGTGGAATCCGCGGTCGGCCGCACGTCAGGGACCGGTACGGGCTGTCCCGACCGTGACGACTGTGTCGGGAGAGACAGGCCGGTCGAAACTGTCATCGCAGTAACTTAGCCCCGACCCGCACTCGACCCGGACGTGCCGACCGATCTGACCCCCGTCGACGCCGACCTCGCGGACGCACTGCGTGCCGAACGGCGACGCCAGCGCGACACGCTGTCACTGATCGCAAGCGAGAACCACGCCAGCGAGGCCGTCCTCGCGGCCCAGGGCTCGGTGCTCACGAACAAGTACGCCGAGGGCCAACCGGGCGAGCGCTACTACGGTGGCTGTGAACACGCCGACGCCGTCGAGCGACTCGCGGTGGAGCGCGCCCGCGAACTCTTCGGCGCCGAACACGTCAACGTCCAGCCCCACTCGGGGACCCAGGCCAACCTCGCCGCCTATCAGGCGCTCCTCGAACCCGGGGACCGGGTCCTCTCGCTGCAGATGACCCACGGCGGGCACCTCAGCCACGGCCAGCCCTACACGATGGTCGACGACCACTTCGACGTCCACCACTACGGCGTCGACACCGACACCGGCCGACTCGACTACGACCGGGTCGCGGCCCGCGCTCGCGAGGTCGACCCCGACCTCCTGGTCTCGGGCTACTCCGCGTATCCCCGCGAAGTCGACTTCGAGCGGATGGGGTCTGTCGCCCAGGCCGTCGACGCGTTCCACGTCGCAGACATCGCACATCTCACCGGGCTGGTCGCCGCCGGCGTCCACCAGTCTCCGGTCGGCGTCGCTGACGTCGTCACTGCCTCGACACACAAGACGATCCGCGCCGGCCGCGGCGGGCTGGTCATGTGCGACGCCGGCCTGGCCGACGCTATCGACACGGCAGTCATGCCGGGCTGTCAGGGCGGTCCGCTGATGCACAACGTCGCCGGCAAGGCGGCGGGATTCGGTGACGCGCTCGGTCCTGCCGACGATATCGGCGACTCCGACGATGCGACTCTCGACTCCGACGATACCGCCCTCGACCCCGAGTTCGAGGCGTACGCGGACCAGGTACTCGACAACGCCGACGCGCTGGCCGACCGACTCCAGGACCGTGATTTCGAACTCGTCACCGGCGGGACGGACGTCCACTTCGTCCTCGTCGATTTCAGGGAGACCCATCCCGACCTGACGGGTGCCGACGCCGAGACCGCTCTCGAAGCCACGGGTCTCGTCGCGAACAAACAGACGGTGCCCGGTGACCCTCGAAAGGCGACGGTCGCCAGCGGGCTCCGTGTCGGCACACCCGCAGTCACGACCCGCGGGTTCGACACGGACGCGACGCGACGACTGGCCGACGCGATCGCCGACGTCCTCGACGACCCTGGTGCGGAGTCGGTCCGCGAGCGCGTTCGCGAAACCGTCTCCGAACTCTGTGCCGAGTACCCGCTCTACGCGGATGCGGAGGCTGATACCGACACTGGCGCCGACACCGACGCGATCGATGCACGACGACACTGACAGTCATCGAGGCACGTCGACACCGAGAGTGACCGGAGCATGACGACACTGACAGTCAGACGCGCTCGGCCGGCAGACAGCGAACGGATCCGCGAACTGAACGAACTGGCGATGTCCGAGACGCCGGAGTGGGTGCCCGATGCACCCGACGCGGACCTTCGGGACGTCCAGACGCACTACGTCGACGCCGGCAGCGAGTTCCTCGTCGGCGTCCGGGAGGGGCGAATCCTCGCCACGGCCGCCTACGAGCCGCTGGACGGCTGGATGCGAGAGCAGTTCGTGGGGACGGACCAGCCGCCGGAGTCGACCGTCGACCGAACTTCGGAGTCCACCACGGAGCTCTCGCGGATGCGTGTCGACCCCGTGTGCTGGGGCCAGGGGTTCGGCACCCAGGTCTACGAGGAACTCGCGTCGCGGGCCCGCGAGGACGGCTATCGCGTGTTCGTCCTGAACACCGGCGTCGATAACGACCGCGCACGCGGGTTCTACGAGACGCTCGGGTTCGAGGCGGTCCGCGAGGTGACCGTCGAGTTCGACGACGTGACGCTGGAACTGGCGTTCTACCGGCGCGAACTCGACCGAGTCGCTCGCAGTTCGTCGACCGGGGTACTCGCTCGCAGTGCGGAGGGCTTTTGGCCGAACCCTCCCGAGCCTGAGTCGTGCGTCCAGCGATCCGCTTTCTCGCCGGCGTCGGCCTCGGCGGCGGGGCACTCGCGGGGTATCTCCTCTACGTCGGTCCGGGAGAGGTGGTCAGTCGCGCGACGGCCGTCACGCCGTGGGCGCTCGCGCTCGTCGTCGGCCTCGTCGTCGCCGAAGGCCTCGTCGACGGCGTCGGCGTCTGGGCCTCGGTCCGGCCGCTCGGCGACGGCCTCTCCTGGCCACAGAGCGTGCAGTTCGCGCTCGCTGGCGACTACTTCGACACACTCAGCCCGGCGGGTCCCGTCAGCTCGGAGCCGATCGTCGCCCGGTTCCTCGGCGTCGAGACCGACACCGCCTACAGCGAGGCACTCGCAGTCCGCTCGGTCGCGAAGTACGTCAAAGCCGCCGCTCAACTCGCTCTCTCGGTCGCCGTCGCCCTCGTCGTGGTCGCCGGCGGGTCCGCACCCACCGACCTCGTCACGACGCTCGGCGGTGCAGTCGTCGGGGTGTTCGTCCTCGGTGCGGTGGTCGTGACGGCCCGGCGACCACTCACACGCGCTCTCGTCTTCGTTCTCACGCCCGTCGTCGCTGTCGTCTCGTCGTTCTACCGCGAGGAACCCCACGACCGTTCGGTGGTCGAAGGAGCCTTCGAACGGTTCTGGGACAAGGTCTTTCACTTCCGGGGCGCCCCGAAACTGCTCGCGCTCGTCGCGCTGGGCGGGATGGCCGAACAGATCCTCCTCGCCGCGGCGCTGTGGACCGCCCTCGCCGGGACCGGCACCTCGGCCGTGCTCTTCCCGCTGGTCGTTATCGTCCCGCTTCCCCAGGTAGCGAGCGTCGTCCCCATCCCGGGGAGTCTCGGCGCCTACGACGTCCTGCTCAGCGGTGCGGCGGCGCTCGTCACCGGTGCGCCCGCGGCCGCCGCGACCGCCGCCGTGTTCGTCGTTCGTACCGTCAGCGTCCCCTTCGCGATCCTCGTCGGTGGTCTCGCGGCCGCCTTCCTCCGTGGCTGGCGCCCCTGAGTGTTCCGTGGCCACTCTCGAACGGGCCGGGAGACCGGCGGTCTACCGCCCTCGCCAGTCACGACTCACGCGGACGGATAGGTCGGCACCCGCGCCGAGCGGTCAGACCCCTCGACGAACGGCAGTGTCGCGAGCGACGCGTCGGTCTCCTCGCCTTCGACCCGGACAGCCACCGAGTCTCGGTCCGTGGCGTCGGTCTCCACCAGTGCGAGAGCGAGCGGCTGCTCCCGTGAGGGGCCGACCGCCGCTCGCGTCACCGCCCCGACGGCGGCGTCGTCGGCGAACACCGCCGCACCGGCGTCGGGCACTGCCACCGCCGAATCCGGAACCGGTCCGGACGACGCCTCGGCTGTCTCGGCGACGACGAGGCCGACGAGACGCCGGCCGGGCTGGCCGCGGTTCTCGACGCGGGAGACGACTTCCTGGCCGACGTAACAGCCCTTCTCGAAGTCGAGCGCGTTCCGGGTCCCGAGGTCGTTGGGGAGCCGGTCTCGGAGTTCGGTCTCGAACAGTGGCGTCCCCGCTTCGAGGGTGAGCGTCGCCCAGGTGCGAGCGCCGAAGGGCGCGGCCGCCTGCCCCCTGTTTTCGAGCGTGTCGAACGTCTCCTCGGCTGCCTCGGCCGTACAGACCACGAGATAGCCCTCTTCGCCGGTGAGGCCGTCGTCGCGGACGACCGTGACGCCGACGTCACCCAGCGTGCCGCGGACGAACGAGAGGGGGCTGTCTGGTGTGCTCGCCTGCGTGAGGACGCTCGCGACTTTCTCGGTCGCCTGCGGGCCGTAGACGCCGAAGACGCCGAAGTCGTCGGTAGCCTCCGTGACGGTGACGTCCTGGATGAACGTCTTGCCGGCCCAGTCCTCGGCGACCGCCTCGGCCTCCGAGGGTGGAAGAAAGACCAGTAACCGGTCGCCCTCGGCGGCGTTGAAGACGTACATGTCCGTCCGGATCTTCCCGCTGGGGTCGAGCAAGAGCGCGTAACAGCCCTCCCCGTCGGCCCCGGGGACGCGGTTCGAGACGGCGTTGTCGACGAAATCGACGCGGTCTTCGCCCTCGACGACGAGGACGCCGAAGACGTGTTCGGTGACGCCGACCACGTTGCGAACTGCGCGGTGGGTCCGCTCGGATCGGCCGTAGTCGGCGACGACGCGACGGCCACCCTGCTCCTCGAAGGTCGCCCCGTGGTCTTCGTGGATCCCCTCGATGACGGTCATTGCTCCGATGTGGGGCCGTCGGGCGGTTACATCTTCCGGGAGCGGTCGTCGGGAGTCACCACGATCACGACAGTATCGTCGCGGACCTCCACAATGGTTCGTTGGGAACGCGCGACGAGGAGACCTGTGAGCGAACGACCAGCTATCGCGGTGACCGTTCGGTCAGACGCCGGACGGACCGGCATCTAAACTACTTTGTCTGTCCGGCCGCGAGTACCCGTATGGAATTCGACTTCGCGCGTTCGGTCGGCCCGCTCGTCGTGATCGTCGCCATCGCGACCGTCGCACTCACGTTCATGATGACCCCCTCGACGGTCTTCATGATGGTCCTGCCCTCGATGATCGTCTTTTCGATCGTCGCGTTCTTCTTCGGCATGAAACACGGCGAGTACCAGGCCAGTCCTTGACGTCCTCCACACGAGTGACCTCGTGGGATTCCTCCGTGGGCAATCCGGCCAGTCGATTACCCCGGCTGTGAACTTGCGGGTTTGCCGATGCTGGTTTGGTCGAGTGGACGCGCCTGGTTCCCGAAACGCGCGGGTAGCCAGTCGTGTCCGTTCCACTCCCAGTACGCCCCATCACTGGGTGCGTCCCTCTGGCGGCCAGCCGAGAGGGCGGCGGGCCGCGCCATCGGCCCGACCTCGCTCTGCAGCAGGTTCCACGCCCCTGCAACGTCACTGTGAGCGTCCAGGGCACAGTCCTGACACCGCAACGAGTCACCATCTCGGGAGACGTCGTCGCTCCCGCACTCTGGACACTCGCTACTCGACCCTGCCTCACTCACCTCCTTGACGGTGATTCCGACGTCGCCGAACGTCAGTGCCAGCCGGTCGAGGAGCTGTCTGTGCGACCAGAACCCATGGGTTTTCTCGTTGACCGTTGCCGACCAGTGCGTCTCCAGTACGCCGGTCAGGTCGCCGACGTAGACCGTGTCGACGTTCCGTTCGAGCAGCCACTCTGCGGCGTGTTTCACCGCCGCGTCGCGGCTATGGTCACGTTTCTCCCCACGTTCGTTGTAGAGACGCTGCATGCGCGTGCTCGTAGACTGGTCGTCGGGGAGTTGTGATTGCAACGCCGCGATTCGGTCTGAGAGGGTCTGGAACCGTTCGAACTCCGGGCGAGCGTGATACACAGCAGTGTCCCCGGTACTGGTGACGATGGCGAGGGTGTTGTTCGCGCCCACGTCGATGGCCGCCGAGTGCGTCGTGTTCTCGGAATCGAGTGTGTGAGTGAATCCATCCAGTCGCTGTTCTTGCAGGTGGTCTGGCCGAATGCGAACTGGATGGTGGACACGAAGTACGTCGGCAGCCTCGTCGTAGACGAGTTCCAATCGCGCATCCTCACCCTCCCAGTGGGGATCACCATGGACTTCCAGGGTGATGCGTTCCTGGTATTCGAAGTCGTACTTCTCTTCGAGGACGTCACCGACGCCGAACTTGAGGGTACTCCCGTCATCGTTCCAGTCGAGTTCGTAGAGGTCGTTGCGGACGAATCCGTGCAACTCGTAGCCCTCCTCGCGGGTTCCCCAGTAGCCCGGTGGACTCGGTTTCTCCGTGACTGTGGGATCAGGGTCGTCGTAGTACTGATCGAGCAGGCGGAAGTGACTGCGCCACGCCTCGCTGTTTTTGCGCGCGAGTTGCTGACAGGCGGCCTTGCCGAGGACTGGCGCGTACTCGTCGTAGAGGTCTGCGTACTCGGCGTCCCAGACGTCGCCGTCCTCGGCGAAATACTCCTGACGGCGTCGATAGGTGAGTTGATTCCACAGCGGAGCGTGGGCGGCCAGCCATTCGAACAGACACTGCCGATACCGTTCGCTCACGGGGACGGCAGTGTACTCGTTCGTGCGTCGTGGCCGCTCGCTCACACGATAAATGTCGGATTAGTATCTTGTAAACGTTAGGATTGCAAGAGTGCAGTGGGAACGGTGGTGAACGAGGAACTGACGGATTCATCCCACGAGTGAACTCATGGGCTTTCTCCTGTTACCTGTAACGGTCCGGTCGCCGATATCCGCGGAACGGCGGTCACGTCCCCCTCTGTCGCGCAGGGCACGGCCGACGTCGGTGACCGATTCCGTCTCTGTTTCAGTACGGCCGGTCGTGGCAGAAACGACATATTTCCGTTTTTTCTGCATCCGGGAAGGTCCCGACACGAGCATCGCTACCGCTTCGCAGGGGCCCACCCCCACAGGCGAGCGGGGACTGGCTTCGACGGCCACGGGACGATGCGGAAAACTATCCCCGCTGGAGTCGGCGTCTCGCTCGCCCGCGGGGCTACCGCAACAGCGACCGCAGTTGCTCGCGCGAGAACACTGTGGAGGGGCGGTCCATGTGGACGCCGATCTTCCCCGAGAATGCCCGCAAACCCAGTCTCTGGACCGGTTCGGGCAACGAGTACGCTCGCCGCACCAAGTGACCCAGCCGGATATCCCGTGCGAGGTCGTCGCGCCACGCGGACTCGTAGTCGGCCAGGGTCCCGGGGTCGTCGGGGTCGATATTCCGAGCGGCGTGGTCCGCGGCGGTCATGCCGTAGCGGATGCCCCCACCGGTGAACGGTTTCGTCTGGGCGGCGGCGTCGCCGATCAGGAACGCGCGGTCGCTCGTCACGGTGTCGGGCGGGCCGATGGGAATGAGCCCCGAACAGCGCCGGTCGGTCTCGACGCCGTAGGACTCGCAGAAGGCCTCGAAGCGCTCGCGGACGTCCCCGCCCGGTGGCACCGCCAGCCCGTACTCGACGCCCGCCTCGCCACGGGGGATGCGCCAGGCGAAGAATCGGGGAACCGAGAGGTGGACGTCGACGAAATCCTGGCTGTCGTCCTCGTCGGTGAACCCGAGGACGCCGTGGAGCAACTCGCCGGGTTCGGGCAGGCCGAGGTCGCGGCGGACCCGGGATTTCGGGCCGTCACAGCCGGCGACCATCCGGGCGCGGTGGGTCTCGACGCCGTCCGGTCCCCGAACTTCGACCTCGACGTGGCCGTCACGCTCTGTGACGTCGAGGACGGTGTGGCGTTCCCGGAGGTCGGCGCCGGCCGCCCGCGCCGCGTCGGCGAGTTCCCTGTCCAGACCGACGCGGTCGATGACGTTCGACACCTGCTCGTCCTTGTAGAAGGGGTAGCCCGGCCCGTCCGTCGGGGAGTTTCGGGAGGGGGCGCTGGCTCCACTTCCGATGTCGCTACTGCGGGTGTCGCTACCGCCAACGGTGGCTGTGCCGCCGTCGCTGGCGGGAGTGCCGTCGCGGTCGGCGGGGTTGGATCGTCGGTCCGTCGTCGTCGACAGGTCGGGGGCGTCGGTCGGGTCGTCGAGGTGAAAACGGGCGCCGTAGACGACGTTCTGGAGGAGTCGCTCGCGGGCGCCGTCGGGAGTGAATTCCCAGATGTCCGTCGAGACGTGGCCCGAACAGGCGAGGGGCTCGCCGACCTCGCCCTGTTCGAAGGCGAGAACGTCGTGGCCCAGTTCGGCGGCGCGGCGGGCGAACCGCGAGCCGGCCGGACCACAGCCGACGACGACGAAGTCGCGCATACCCACGATTGGGCCGCTCGGCGGTAAATACCTTTCAGTCCCGCCCCCTCGTCGACGGACCAGCGAGTCTGGGTCGGTGCCCGGTACCGCTCGACATACCCACTCAGTTTGATGCTGTCGTTAAGCCCGCATACGACGTAGGGTCTGTCATGTCCGAATACCAGCCAGGCGTCTGCAACATCGGGCGCGACGAGCGCCGGAAGCGCCGCACTGCGGGTGTCCTCGGAGCGGTGGCGGCCGTCGGGGCCACGCTGTTCGTGCTCGCTACCGGCCGCCCGCCGACGACGCTCCTCTGGACGTTCCCGCTCTGGTTCGGCGCGTTCGTCGGCTTCTTCCAGGACCGACTGGGCTTCTGTGTCGGTTTCGGTGCGCTCGCCCGGTACGACCTCTCGGGGTCGGGCGGCGACGCAGGGACCGTCAGTGAAGCCGAGGCCGTGCGCCGTGACCGCCGCCGGGCGGTCGAAGTACTCGCGTACGCCGGACTCGCCGCGCTCGCGACGACGGCTCTCGTCTCCGGCGTCGGTCTCGCGGTCTGACACCCGGCGGGCGTCTCGTCGGCGGGAGGGGCCGCTGCGCCTCGAGAGCGCGTCCGGTTCCCGTGACTCCGTCCCTGTCCGCGACACTGGCCCGACTGCGAACCGGGAAGATTCCGCGGAGGCGACAGGCATATGCGTGGGTGGCACACAGTGACACCCCATGCCCGCCGACGAGTTGGTCCCCGATGCCGGCGAGGTCGACGCAAGACCGGGGGCCGCCGAGGAGCACATCGCACCGAGCGACGCGTTCCAGGCGCTGGGCGGCGAGACGCGGCTGGCAGTCGTGCGCGCTCTCGCCACGGCCGAGGGGCCGCTCGCGTTCTCCGATCTCTTCGCGGCCACCGACGAGGAGACGACCGCGGGCTTCGCCTACCACCTCCGACAGCTCACAGAGGAGTTCGTCCGCCAGCGCGAGGACGAGCGCTACGAACTGACCGACGCCGGGCGAGCGGCGGCCCGGGACGTCCGCGCGGGGACCTACACCGAACGCGTGAACCGCGCGCCCGTCGCGCTCGACGCCGACTGCCCGCTCTGTGGCGAGAGCGAACTCACCGCCCGCGTCGTCGACAACGTGACAGAGATCCGGTGTGGCACCTGCGAATCGACGCTCTCGCGGCTCTCGCTCCCGCCGAGCGGCTACGCCGGCCGAAACGCCGAGGAATTCGTCGCGGCGGTCGACGCTCACCACCGCAACCGGATCGAGTCGTTCGCCGACGGCGTCTGCCCCGAATGTGCCGGCACCGTCGACGCGAGCGTCGAACCGACGGTCGACGACGCGCTGGATCCGGTCGGCAGTGACAGAGAGAGCGCCAGCGGCGACAGAGAGAGCGCCGACACCCACGACCACCGGCCGCTCCAGGCCGCATTCGCCTGCGAGACCTGCGGTACGGATCTCTCCTGTCCGGTCGCACTCGCGACGCTCGACCACCCCGCCGTCGTCTCCTTCTACCACGGTCACGACGAAGACGTGGGCGAGCGTCCGCTCTGGAACATCGGCAACGAGTGGCGCGAAGGCGTCGTCTCGACCGACCCGCTGTGTGTGGCCGTCAGCGTCCGACTCGACGACGAGATACTCACGCTGTACGTCGCTGGCGACGCGACAGTCGTCGGGCATCGACGAACCACGGCGGTCGACGCGGCGGCTGGCACACCGGCTGCGAGCGGCGACGACTTCGGAGACGACGACAGCGACGACCCGGACGGCGGGAGTCGGCCGCTCGTCGACCGGTCGACCGAGGAGACGGCTGAATCGGACGACGAACGGCTGGAAAGCGCCACCGACGAACCCGAGGTCACCGATTCGCCCCCGGACGGTGCGACCGCCTGAGTCTCTCCCGGGGGGTTCGACGTCGAGCACAGGCGTGCAAGAGGAGAACCATGTGACCATCGAACCGCCGACACAACGAAATGAGCGTCGCGAGAACGGTGAGGTATGGTGGCAATCGAACTCGACGGGTTGACGAAGGATTACGGGGAGGTTCTCGCGAACGACGACATCTCGTTCACCGTCGAGAGTGGCGAGATATTCGGCTACCTGGGGCCGAACGGTGCGGGGAAGACGACGACGATCCGGATGCTCCTCGGGTTCATCAACCCGACCGGAGGGACAGCACGGGTACTCGATACCGATATCCGGGACCGCAGCGCGCTCGTCGAAGCGAAACACCGGATCGGCCACCTCTCGGACGACCAGGCGTTCGACGAACAGGCGACGGGCGCCGAGATCCTCGACCTCCACGCCGCCGTGAAAGGCGACGACCGACGGGCGGAACTGCTGGACCTGTTCGAACCGCCACTCGACCGGCGAGTGCGAGACTACTCCAGTGGGAACGTACAGAAACTGGGACTGGTGACGACGTTCATGCACGACCCGGACCTCGTCGTCCTCGACGAGCCGACGGGCGGACTCGACCCGCTCGTGAAACATCGATTCGCCGAATTCCTCCGGGCAGAGCGTGAACGGGGCGTCACCGTGTTCTTCTCCTCGCACATCCTGAGCGAGGTCCGCCGGCTCTGTGACCGCGTCGCCATCATCCGCGACGGTCGACTCGTCACCGTCGACCCGATCGAAACGCTCGTACACCGGACCGGGAAAGTCGTCCGGATCGACAGTGCCGAACCGATCCCCGTCGAGTTCGTCGACCTCGACGGTGTCCACGACCTCGAAACGAGCGTTTCGGACGGTCACGGAGCGGACTCCGGGGCTGTGTTTACCGAGTGTACGTTCACCTTCACCGGGGACATCAACGCGTTACTCGAACGGCTCCCCGACCACGAGATGGTCGACGTCTCCATCGAAGAAGCCCCGCTCGAGGACGTCTTCTTGCGATTCTACGGGGGTGAGGGGGATGTTTGAGTTCACCCGGTACGACGCCGCTAGACGGGTCAGGGGAAGCGTCTATCTCGCCGTCGGGATGTCGCTGCTGGCCGCCTTCGCCGTGTGGGCGTACCCCTCCTATAGCGAAGCGATGGACATGGACCAGCTCCGCCAGGCGTTCCCCGAGCCGATGATCCAGGCGTTCAACATCCAGACGATGGGCTCTCTGGAAGGGTTTCTGGCGGTCGAACTGTACATGTTCGGGTGGATAATTCTCCTGGGGTTGTACCTCGCGTACAGTGCCGCGAGCATCGTCGCCGACGATATCGACCGGGGCCGGATGGACACCTTGCTGGCGATGCCGGTGTCGCGGCCGCGACTCGCGTTCGAACGGTTCGCCGCGCTCGGCGTTCCGATACTGGCGGTGAACGTTCTCACGCCCGTCGTCGTACTCGTCAGCGCCGACCTCATCGGCGAATCGCTGGCCGTCGTCGACGTCGTCGCCCTCCACCTGTTGTCGATCCCGTACCTGTTTGCCTGTGCGGGGATCGGATTGCTCGCGTCCGTTCTCTTCGACCGTGCGAGTATCGCCCAGCGCGTCGCGCTCGGCGTGACGTTCGGGATCTACCTCGTCGAGTCGCTGCTGGGGGGGACGGATTACGAGGTGGTGGGCGTACTCGCGCCGATGCGATACTTCGACCCGAACGAAGTCCTCCTCGACGGGACCTACGACCTCGTCGGAGGGGCCGTGCTTCTCGGGATGACGGCGGTACTCGTCGTCGTCAGCCAGGCGTGGTTCGTCCGGCGGGATATCTGACCCGTAGTAGTCACGGCAGTCCGTCTCACGACGCGGACAGTCCGGCGTCGTCGAGCGCCGTCGTCCGCCGGTCGGACCCGAACCGGTCGATACCGTCCGCCTCCAGAACCGCGAGGTCGAGTTCCGCCGCCCTGAGACCCTCGTCGTCGACACCCTCTGCGAGGGCTTCGAGCGCGAGTGCGACGCCGGTGTCGACGTCCAGTCCCGACTCGTACTCCGTTTCGAGGAACTCCCGGATGTCCGCACCGCCGGACCCGACGGCCGTCGCCTGCCACTCCGACGGCGTCCCCGACGGGTCGACCTCGTAGAGTCGGGGACTCGAACTGTCCGGATCCACTCCGGCGACGAGCAGCGCGGCGCCGAACGGCCGGGTCCCGCCGGTCTGGGTCGACTCCTGGATGTGGTCCGCGACGGCCGTCGCAACCGGGTCGACGCCGGGCGCCTCGCCGTACCGCAATCGCTCGCGCTGGGCGTAGCGCCGGGCGAAATCCACGAGGCGGCGTGCGTCGGCGACGTGCCCCGCCGAACCGATACCGATCCGGCCGTCGACGTCGTGGAGTTTCTCGATGCTCTCGGGCTCCATCAGTGACGACCGCGTTCGCGCGAGCGACGTGAGGACGACGGCCTCGTCTGTGCGAACGCCCACGGTCGGGCTCCCGCGCTTGACGGCCTCGCGGGCGTACTCGACCTGGTAGAGGCGGCCGTCGGGCGAGAAGATCGTTATCCCGCGGTCGTAGGCCTGCTGGTCGTTCGACTGCATTCAGGCCACCTCCCCCGTCCCGGTCCCAGCGTCGCCCTCCTCGGCTCCGGCTTCGATATCGTCTGCCTCGTGGGCGACGGTTTCGACGCCCTCGGCGGTGATGGTCGTCACCGTACAGCCGTTCCCGCTGGCCGTGTCCCGTTCGCTGGCGGCCGCGACCGCCGCCACTGCGGCTTCGGTGGCCCCGTCGACCGACGCGTCGGGGTCGTAGCGGCGTTCGAGCACACCGTAGGCGACCTGGAGGCCGCTCCCGGTGGCCACGTAGTCGTCTTCGAGGACGCTCCCGCCGCCGTCGAGACTGTACACGTGTGCGCTGGCACCCTCGTCACCCGGCGCGGGCTCGACACCGCCCAGGAGTGGCGTCACGGGGAGTCCGCGAACGAGTCCCCCTGCCGTCTGTGCGAGCGCGCCGACGCTCATCGGCTCGCTGCGGCGGGATTCGTAGAGCGACGCCTCCGCACGCAACGAGCGCAGGAGGTCCTGGGCGGGGCCCACCGACCCCGAGATCCCCATCGCCGCCGTCGGGTGGACCTGTTCGACTTTCTGGACGGACTTGTTCGCCGTGAACCGACCGCCGAGGCTCATCCGCCGGTCGGCCGCCATCACGACTGCGCCGTCGACTGCGAGTCCGACGACGGTCGTCCCGGTGTCGTACTTCGCGTGGTCGGCCCCCACGTCGTGTGCGTCGAGGGCCCCGTGACCGAGTTCACCACGAACTGGCTCGTCACCGGCGACGTGCGAACCGCGGTCGATACCGTCCTGACCCCTGCCGGGGCCGATACCGTGTCGCGTCATCGCTTCTCCGTAGGCGACCCGTGGGTAAATATGTAAGCTAAAAAATATTTTAGCGGGCGCGTCGGTTCGCCTATCCTCGGCTCGCAGCCCGGGTTCCCACTGAAGGATCGACCGTGTCGGTGAGGATCGTCCGAAGACAGCACGGACGGCGGGTCCCTGCGCGGGGCGGTGACGTGGGTTACCCGCTACTCCCGCCACCGTAGCAATCCGAGGGTGAGTATCCCGAACAGGACTACTACACCGAGGCCGCTGGGAACGGTCGGGGAGCCCTCTCCACCGGGGTCCGACACGCTCGCCGTACCCGGTTCTTCGGCCGGCGGTGCTGTCGTCCGGCCCTGCGCAACAGACTCGACGGTCACCGTCGCCGTGGACGTCACCGAGGTCGTCGACGTGGGTGTCGTCGCAGGTGTCCCGGAGGTTTTAGTCGTCGTCGACGGAGTTGGCGTGGGTGTCGAAGTTGGTATCGGTGTCGGGGTAGGCGTTGGTGTTGGCGTCGGGGTAGGCGTTGGTGTTGGCGTCGGTGTCGGTGTGGGTGTCGGAGTAGGCGTAGGCGTCGGTGTCGGTGTGGGCGTCGGTGTGGGTGTCGGAGTAGGCGTAGGCGTCGGCGTCGGTGTCGGTGTGGGCGTCGGTGTCGGTGTGGGCGTCGGTGTAGGTGTCGGAGTAGGCGTCGGTGTCGGTGTAGGTGTCGGAGTAGGCGTCGGTGTCGGTGTGGGTGTCGGAGTAGGCGTCGGTGTCGGTGTGGGTGTCGGAGTAGGCGTAGGCGTCGGTGTGGGAGTTGGCGTTGGGGCCGGCGTCGGTGTCGGAGTAGACGTTGGTGTTGGCGTCGGGGTAGGCGTTGGCGTTGGTGTCGGTGTCGGAGTCGGGGTCGGAGTAGGCGTTGGCGATGGGGTGGGGGTCGGCGTCGGCGTCGATCCATCCCCGACGGAGAGCGTCGCGCTCTCAGTGTCGGCCGAGATCGAATCTCCCTGGTCGTCGTCGAAAGAGCCGATGTTCACCTGGATGTCGGTAGTGCCAGCCGCGGACGTCTCGAGAGTCACCGTCGCCAGTTCGACGTTCGACCCACCCGACTGGACCGCCTGGTTCAGATCGGCCGCCTCGAGTATTGCCGACGAACCGTCACTGCTTATCGGGTCGCCGCCACCGACCGCCGAGAAGACCCCGTAGGAGACGTCCGTCATCGTCGCCACAGAGCCATCGGCCAGATTGACAGTCATGCTGTATCCGGAGACGCCACTGGGCGCGTCGGACAGGACCAGCGTGGCTTCCACGGTTTGACCCGTGCCGACGGACGACTGGGACAGTTCCACGCTCACCGTCTGGTCGCCTGGCGTCGGGGTCGGCGTGGGCGTCGGCGTCGATCCATACCCGACCGAGAGCGTCGCGCTCTCAGTGTCGGCCGAGATCGAATCTCCCTGGTCGTCGTCGAGAGTCGAGATACTCACCTCGATATCGGTAGTGCCAGCCGTGGATCCCTCGAGTGTCACCGTCGCCAGCTTGACGTTCGACTCCCCCGACTCGACCGCCTGATTCAGATCGGCCGCCTCGAGCGTCGCCGACGAGCCGTCACTGCTTATCGGGTCGCCGCCACCGACCCCCGAGAAGACCCTGTAGGATGCATCCGTCATCGTTGCCACAGAGCCATCGTCTAGACTGACGGTGATGCTGTATCCGGAGACGCCGCTGGGGGCGTCGGACAGGACCAGCGTGGCTTCGGTGGTCCCGCCGGGTTCGACCGACGACTGGGACAGATCTACGCTCACCGTCTGGTCGCCTGGTGTCGGTGTTGGCGTGGGTGTCGTTCCGTCCTCGACCGAGAGCGTCGCACTCTCCGTGTCGCTCGCGATCGAATCTCCCTGGTCGTCGTCGAGAGAGATGGTGTTTACCTGGATATCGGCGGTTCCAGCTGTGGACCCCTCGAGTGTCACCGTCGCCAGTTCGACGTTCGATTCCCCCGACTCGACCGCCTGGTTCAGATCGGCCGCCTCGAGCGTCGCCGACGAACCGTCACTGTTGATCGGATCGCCGCCACCGACCGCCGAGAAGACCCCGTAGGAGACGTCCGTCATCGTCGCCACTGAGCTGTTGTCCAGACCCACGGTGGTGCTGTATCCGGAGACGCCGCTGGGGGCGTCGGACAGGACCAGCGTGGCTTCCGTGGTCTCGCCGGGTTCGACGGACGACTGGGACAGCTCCACGCTCACCGTCTGGTCACTTGGCGTCGTTCCGGTCTCGTGCGCGCCCGAGACGTTGCGATCGCTCAGCCCAGTGCTGGAGACCACGTGACCCTGACCCGCCGTGTCGACGCTGGTGACGTCCGCGACACCGATGCCGACGCTGCCACTGACAGTCGCGATGGCGAGTACGGCGACGAGGACCGGCGTGACCCATGGTCCGGTGTCGTCGTCTCGGGTCATCTCTCGTCACTCTCCGCTGTCAGACCCGTCCTCGTATCGCACCTCCGGTGTCGGGGGGCGGTCGGTCGGGCAGGACGTTCGGTACGGAGTACCCGTCCCCACATGGCCGAGAGGGTTACCGCCGTCCAGGTAAACGTAATACCTCCATATGCAGCCACTGGACGGAGCGCTCCGGTCGGAATGGCCTCCGTTCGTGCGACGCTAGCGTCCCGTGGCTCCCGTGCCGGGCCGGGGAACCAGCTGACAGACGCAGTGGTGCGGTCGACCGCGACGATGTGTCTGACCGCCCCTGGAGCCGCAGCCGATACCGACGACCACCGGTTCGTCGTCCCCGAGTGACCTGCCCCTAACCTGTTCTCACGGCGGCCTTCGTTCCCCGGGCCCGAGCCGGGAGCGACTCGGTCGGGCCCACGGCTGGGTCACAACCCTTTTCGATCCGACAGCCGGAGAGCCAGTATGGACGAAGACGACGTGCTCGACCGGTTGCGGTCGGTCGAGGACCCGGACCTGGGTGAGGATATCGTCTCGCTGGGGCTGGTCAACTCGGTGACGGTCGACGACGAGGCGGACGAGATCCACGTCTCGCTCGCGCTGGGAGCGCCCTACTCGCCGACCGAGACGTCGATGGCCGGCGAGGTTCGCGAGGCGCTGGCCGACACGGACTACGCGGTCGAACTCGACGCCGACGTCGATAGCGGCCTCGTCGCCGAGGGGTCGGTCCTGCCGGGCGTCGAGAACGTCATCGCCGTCGCCTCCGGGAAAGGCGGCGTCGGCAAGAGTACGATGGCCGTCAACCTCGCCGCGGGACTCGCCCAGTTAGGCGCCCGGGTGGGCCTGTTCGACGCCGACGTCTACGGGCCGAACGTGCCGGGCATGCTCGATGCCGACGAACAGCCGAAAGCCACCCGCGACGAGACGCTCGTCCCGCCCGAGAAGTACGGGATGAAGCTCATGAGCATGGACTTCCTGCTGGGCGAGGACGACCCCGTCATCTGGCGCGGTCCGATGGTCCACAAGGTGCTCACCCAGCTCTGGGAGGACGTCGAGTGGGGCGCGCTGGACTACATGGTCGTCGACCTGCCGCCAGGGACGGGCGACACGCAGTTGACGCTCCTCCAGAGCGTGCCCGTGACGGGCGCAGTGATCGTCACGACGCCCCAGGGCGTGGCCATCGACGACGCCCGGAAGGGGCTGGAGATGTTCGGCGAGCACGAGACCCCGGTACTCGGGATCGTCGAGAACATGGGCGAGTTCCGCTGTCCGGACTGTGGGTCGACGCACAACATCTTCGGCGAGGGCGGCGGCGAGGCCTTCGCCGCGGACGTCGACATGCCGTTCCTCGGGTCGATGCCGCTGGACCCCGCCGTCCGCGAACGCGGCCAGGGCGGTCAGGGCGACCAGGACGGCGACGGCGGTGACCCGATCGTCCTCGACGAGGACTCCGAGACGGGCGAGGCGTTCCGGGAGTTCGTCGCGAAGACTGCCAACAACCAGGGGATCGTCCACAGGCAGCGCCACGCCGACCGCAACTGACCCAGTTTACGGGCTCACCTCCTCGACTTGCTCGGCCACCGAGTCACGCCGCCGACCCGAGCGAGCGCCCCCCGCTCGACCGTCGACTCACTCGACCCCGGGGAGTTCCTCGTGGTCGACGCGGTAGACACGGACGGAGCCGTCACCCCACTGTTTTTCGAGCGTGACACCCGACATCGAGTCGAACGCCCGGAGGTCGCGGGTATCGTAGGCCCGCTGCTCGGCCTCACCGACGTAGACGTACTCGATGTCGTACTCGCGGAGGTAGTGTGCCCGGAGTTCGGGTGACCCGGTGTAGATAGCGTTGGCGTCGTCCACGCGCGACTCGAAGACCGCCCGACCGCGATACCCGACCTCGTGGTGCCAGCCGACGAGCGTCGGAACGCCGGTGAGACTGGCGACCGGGTTCGAGTTCCAGTTGTACATGTCGGTCCCGGGCTTCGAGACGATGTTCGGCTGGCCCTCGACCTCGTCGTCGAACCACGCGATGGCCTGTGCTTCGGTCGGGTGGCGCTCCTCGGCGAAGCGCAGGGCGTCGAGACTCGGGTTCTCGGCGTCGTTGTAGAACCCGCCGCTCTCCGAGAAGTGGTCCGTGAGCGCCAGCGCGCCGTACAGCGACGTCGAGACGACGAGCACGACGGCGAGTGCCTTCAGGCCGGTCCGCCAGTAGTCGCCGGTCATCCCCAGTTCCGGCGTGTCGACCTCGACGAGGTGGGCCAGCGCCGCGCCCGCGCCGACCGCCCAGAGTATCCAGACGTCGGCGTAGGTCTTGAACACCGTGTTGAACCGCCCCGGTCCCGCCTGCTCCTGGACGTAGGCAAACTCGACGAGGAAGACGATCCCCGCACCGGCGAGGATGAGGAGCGTCTCGAAGCCGACGCCCTCCCGGACGCGGTCGACGACGCCGTCACCGGAACCGGCGCTCTCGTCGGACGGGGACGTGGTCCTGCCGGTCACTGCGGTCCCGCCGTCGGAGACGACCTCCCGGCCAGGGTCGACGTCCGCGGTCGATTCGCCGCCGGCCGCGCCGGGCCGGACGCGCAACAGGACCCAGCCGACGATGATGACCGGCCCGAGCAGGGCGACGACGGGCGCCGAGAGGCCAGCCCACGCGAGCACGACCCCGAGCGCGAGCAACACCGCGACTTCGTCGGCGTGCTCCCGGTCGAGGACGGGGAGGGAGTGGCGCGCCAGGTAGAGCGCGAACACGAGAAGGAAGGCGCCGTGGACGAGCAACAGGCCGCTCATCGCGCTCCGGTCGGGCAGGAAGGCGATCGACCGCCCGCTCGCCGTCCCGAGCCAGAAGGGGAGCGACCACACGATACCCAGGCCGACGACGACCGCTGCTCCCGCGAGCGCGAGTGCGTGACGCGCGAGTTCGTGTGTGAGTCCCGCCGCCGGGACCCGGTCGGCGAGGTCGTCGGGCAACAGCGACGCCGGGTCGGTCGGCGCCAGCGCGAGCGTCAGGAACGTCAATCCACCGATGGTTGGGACCGACCAGGTGTTGACGACTGCGAGCATCCCCGCGAGTGGCGGGACCGTCCCGAACACGAGCGCGAGCCGGCGGTTTCGCTCGCTTTCGGGGGTCCGGAAGTAGCTAAAGAGGAGCCCGGCGGCGAGCAGGACGAACGGCGTCCCCATCATGTGGGCGTGCAGGTCGCCGTTGAGCCACGCGAACAGCGGGAACTCGTTTATCGTCCCGTCGATGACGCGGCTGGCCGACCAGTAGGAAAACCCCCCCGGTCCCTCCCTGGCGAGAGCGGAGAGTCCCTCGACGCCCTGTCCATCGAGATCGACACCGGCCGCCTTGGCCAGCGTCACCTTGAGGCCGTCCGGCAGCGGCCAGATGAGGAGTCGGCTGAGGGTCCAGAGGTTGCTCGCGAACCCGACGAAGAACGCGCCGAACGCGCCGGCCCGGACCCGGTCGACACCACGACTCGCTGCGACAGCGCCGGCGAGGCCGTACGCGGCCGTCACGAGCATCGCGTAGAAGCCCGAGAGCGCGAGGTTGTAGGCGTACCGTGGGGCCGTGCCCGTGATCCGGGTCAACACGCCCGCGAGCAGGTGGCCCCCGTAGTAGTACTGCACGGGCTGGCCGGCGAACCACATGTCCTCCGGCGGAAGTCGGTCGGCCCGCAGCACGGAGTTGAGCAGGCCGAAGTCGAGGAACTTCTCGCCGCCAGCGGGGTGGACGGCCGGGTCGACCGCACGGATAGCGACGAGGAACAGGAACGCGAGCGTGAAGACGACTGCCGTCTCGCCGTAGCGTCGGCGGTCGATCTCGACGCCCCGGTAGACGGCGACGCCGGCGGCCGCGGCGAGGACTGCGAGCCCCACCCAGACGCCGACTGTCAGTGACAGGTGGCCGACGAGATACACGACGAGCCAGAGGACGGCGAGCGCGACGGGGAGGGCGAACGCGGCACCCCTGTCGGCGAGGCGGGGGAACAGCACTGCGGCCAGTGGCATCCCGACCAGGGTGAAGGCGAGATAGGCCACCAGCCACCAGAGGACGAGGCCGTATTCCATCGTGCGGGATACCGAATCGCGAGCCTATACGTCTTTTGGACACCGTGAACGGCCGCCACGAGCGTCGCCTGTACGAGAGTGAGCGGTGGTGTTCGCGGACCCCGCTGCAGGTTCGGTTCGTACGGACGGGTCGACGCGGGCGGGAGTCGAACAGTTTTTACTCGGCGCCGCGAACGCTTGGGCAATGAGTCGGTCGGTCGGTATCGTGGTCCCCGCCTTCCGTCCGGACGTCGACCGCCTCGCCGCCTACGTCCACGACCTTCGGGCAGAACTCGCGCCGGAGACGGTCCGAATCGAGGTCGACGACCCCTCGGACGCCACAGCGACGGCCCTCGCCGACCTCCCGGTGACGGTCAACGCCTCCCCCTACCGCCGTGGCAAGGGCGCGGCCGTCACCGCCGGGTTCGAGGCCCTCGATACCGACGTCCTGGCCTTCGCCGACGCCGACGGGAGCACCCCTGCGAGTGAACTCGCCCGCGTCGTCGACGCCGTCGGTGCATCGGACGCCGTCGGCGAGGCGGACGCAGTCGGCGGGGCGGACTTGGCCGTGGGGTCCCGGCGCCACCCCGACGCGACCATCACGAGCCACCAGACGTTCGCCCGGCGCTTTCTCGGCGACGGCTTCGCCTGGCTCGCCCGTCGATTGCTCGACGCGGACCTCTACGACTACCAGTGTGGCGCGAAGGCACTGACCCGGGAGGCCTGGGAGGCCGTTCGCGTCCACCTCTACGAGCCCGGGTTCGCCTGGGACGTCGAACTCGTCGCGATGGCGGGCGCGCTCGAACTCGACGTCGAGGAGGTGCCGATCACCTGGGAGGACATGCCGCGGTCGACCGTCTCGCCGGTACGGACGTCGCTTCGACTCGCCCGGGCGCTGTTCGTCGCGCGCCACCGGGCGAAACAGATACGCAACAGTCGGGTCCACAACGCCATCGCCGCGACGCGCGAGGACCCCACCGCACTCGTCGAGAAATGAGCGACCGGTCCGAACTCATCGGTGAGCGTGTCGGTTCGCTCCTGTCGGGAATCCGATTCGGCAAGTTCGTCTCCGTCGGCGTCGTCGGTGCGCTGTGTGACACGGCGGTACTGGTGACGCTGGAGCAGGTCGTCGGCGCACCGCCCGAACTGGCCTGGCTCGTCGGCGTCGAGACGGCGATTATCGTGATGTTCCTCGTCAACGAGAACTGGACGTTCGCAGCCCACGGCGAGGACGACCGCGCGTCCTTTCTCGACCGACTCAAGCGCTCACACGTCGTCCGCGCCGCCGGCGTCGCGACCCAGTTCGTCGTCTTCGTGACCGTCTACCGCCTGTTGTTTCGCGACCTCGTACTCGGCGATATCGGACTGTGGGCGTCGTTGACCGGCGGGTTCGGCGTCCCGCTCGCCGGACTGGACCTGTGGTTGCTCCTCGCGAAGGGGCTCGGCGTCGGCGTCGGCATGGTCGTCAACTACGTCTTCGAGAGTCTGTTCACCTGGCAGGTCCACCAGTGACAGGAATTGACGGACGTCGTCCGGATCACAACCCTTAATGGGTGCACCGAGTTACGATGTGGTAGCGGGATGGGATAGCCAGGAGATTCCGGCGGGCTCATAACCCGCAGACCGGTAGTTCAAATCTACCTCCCGCTACTTCTCGCGAACTCACCGACAAGCGGCGTGTTTAATCACGCCGCGTCCGTGAGCGAATCGTCGCGACTTCCCGCTACTCGCCGCCGAAATCGTTTCTACGACCAATTCCTCGGCGACTTTCGCGAAATATAGTCACCGTCACAGTGAGACTCTGTCCCGGTGGACCGGGGACGGCCCGATCTATCCCTCTCACACCTCTGGCACGGAAACATCCAGTTCCCCGACGTCGAGTTCGTCGGCGGCGGCGACGGCGTTGGCGACCGCGCGTCCCTGGGTCTCGCTCAGTCGGTCGTGGGCAGCGGCAGGTGAACGCCACTCGAAGTCGGTGTGCTCGTTCGAGAGCGAGACCGACCGGTCGTCGGTACGACAGCGGTAGTAGACGGCAAAGCGGCCGTCGTCGGCGTCGTTGAGCCAGGAGACGGCGTGGACGGGCTGGCCGAGGTCGGGGTCGATCCCGGTCTCCTCGACGATCTCTCGACGAACGCCGTCGCGTGCGTCCTCGTCGCGGTCGAGGCGACCGCCGGGGAGTTCCCACCCACCGTCGGTCCGCCGGCGGACGACCAGCACGTCGTCGTTCGGCGCGAAGACCACCCCACGCTGAGACACCGTCGCCCGGAGCGGGCGCTCTGTCATACCCCGGTGGTCACGCCAGACCGACATGAATGTAGGGGGCGACGGGAGGACCGCGACCGCGGGCGGGAGTCCTTTGTATCAGTAGCTCTCAGGGAGGGACGTGGACCGAGTCGAGGTCAGCACGGTCGTCTACCTGCCGCCCGAAGAGGTCTACGAGTTCCTCGTCGACTTCCCGGGGTACGCCGACTACTCGAAGTACCTCGAACGAGTGAAAAGCGACGGCGACGGTTCGCCGGGTACTCGCTACGCCCTCCGGTTTTCCTGGTGGAAGGTCACCTACACCGCCCACACCAGAGTCACGGACGCCGACCCGCCCAACCGCATCGACTGGGAGGTCATCAAGGACATGAACGCCCACGGACACTGGCTCGTCGAGGAAGAACCGGAACTCGCGCCCGAGGACGCCGAGACTGCCTGTCGGGTCACCCTTCGCGTCGAGTTCGAACCCGGGTCGGTGAAGGTCGGCAACATCGGCCTCCCGTCGTTCGTCTCGCTGTCCTGGCTCGTCGAGAAGGTCAAACCGCTCATCCAGGAGGAGGCCGAACGCGTCGTCGAGCGCATCGTCGCCGACATCGAGGGGGAGTCACGCTCCGTGGAGTTGACCGTCCACGCGAAACCCGACTCGGTCTGAATCACTCGTACGCGACGTCTTGCTCGCACGCGACGTCTTACTCGTACGCGGCGTCGAAGAAGGCGACTTCGAGCCCGACCGTCCGCTCGAACAGGCGAGCGACGCGACGCTGTCGACGGGGTGAGAGCGCCGGACCGACCGCGTCGAGTTGCCCCCGGAGCCAGTCGACGAACTCCCGGAAGGCGGGGACCACGTGGAGGTCGATCCACTCGTCGAGATAGAAGCGGGCGGGGCGCTCTCCCTCGGCGGCGCGGGTCGCCCACGTCAGGTAGACCCACTCGGCCGGGACGAACACCGCGAGCGACTCGGCGTAACCGCCCTCCTGACTCGCCCGCCGGAGCAGGTCGTCGAACTCGCGGGCGACGGGCGACTGGGGCGGCCCGCCTCGCTCTGCCTCCGGAACGTCGAGGGCGTCGAACGACCGTTCGAAGTAATCGGTCTCGTCGGTGCCGACCGTGGTCAGAAACTCCGCGAAACGGACGCGCTCGTCGACGCCCGGGGCCTGTGCCCCGACGTAGGAGATCGTGCTCGTCAGCGTCTCGACGAACCGGTAGTCCGCGACGAGATACCGACGGAAGACGTCGTCGTCGACGGTGTCGGCCCCCAGTTCCTCCGTGAAGCGATGTTCGGTCGCCGCGGTCCAGTCCGGTTCGGACCGCTCGCGGAGCCACCCGGTGAACCGGTCGTGGTCGCTGTCGGCGAACGAATTTCCATCAGTCATACCGGCCACTCCTCCTGGCGCCAGGCGGCGTCCCAGAACATGTACTCGTACCGCGAGGAGGTGAGAAACAGGTCGCGGTAGCGCTCGCGGTCGGCGGGGGTCGACTCCGCGGCGACCTCGTCCATCAGGTCCCTGCACCACTCGGCGAGCTCCGTGAACTCCTCGCTGGAGTACATCTCGATCCAGTCGGCGTACTGTTCGTGGTCCGGGGTCCCGCGCTCGGCGAGACGCTTGCCAGTCACGTTGAACCCCCACATGCAGGGCAGGAGCGCGGCCACGAGGTCGCCGAACGAACCCTCGGCGGCCACGCGGACGAGAAAGTCCGTGTACGCCCGCGTCGTCGGCGAGGGGTCGGTCGCTTCGAGATCCGCTTCGGAGATGCCGAACTCCGCCGCGTAGGAACGGTGAAGGTCCATCTCCGTGTTGATGGTCTCGTCGAGCAACTCCGCGAAGGTGCCCATCCGATCCAGGTCGGGCGCCGAGGCGGCACCCAGCGCGAACGTCCGACTGTACTCCACGAGGTAGACGTAGTCCTGGCGCACCCAGTAACGGAACGGCTCCTCGTCCAGCGTCCCGTCGCCCAGCCGCTGGACCATCGGGTGATCCAGCGTCGCGTCCCACACCGGCTCGGCCGTCTCGCGTAATTCGTCGGTGAAACTCATGACCGACAGTCCCGTCGCCGAACCCAAGTATTCTTTGGTTGTACAACCAGATAGTAGGGCCCACAGTCCCGCGACCGTATCGTCCCCGAGTCACCGCGCTGTCACCGGCGTGTTGTCGCGTAGACGTGTCGGCCGTGGATTGTTGCATCCGACAGACTTAATCGTTAGATCGGTCTAATTCTCCCCGAACGTGAACTCGGATGGGGTCACGAAGGGAGCGTGCAGGTGGTCAGTCGGGAGGATTCCGGACAGCAGCGGCGATGCGTCGGGAATCACGGCTGTCGACGACGGGGTGACCGTCGCGTGAGCGAGTTCCTGGCCGTCGTCGTCACGGCGCTCGTCGCCCAGCTCCTCGTGTTACCGGGCGAGAAAGTCCAGTTCATCATCGCGGGGCTGTCGACGCGCTACCGACCGTGGATAGTCGTGAGTGCAGCCGGTCTCGCGTTCGCTGGCTGGACCGCCCTGGAGATCTGGCTCGGCGAGGCGCTTCGGGGTGCCTTCCCGGAAGTGTATCTCGACGTCTTCTCGGGCGCGCTCTTTCTCGCGTTCGGGGTCTTGCTCCTCCGGTCGATGCCCGACGGACCGTCGTTGCAGTCGCCCGTGGAGACGGACGGCGGCGTCTCGCTGACCGAACGGATCCCGGTCCCCTACGCCGACCGGTTTCCCGATAGTCTCCGGAGCTTCGCGTCCATCTTCGCGATGATGGCCGCCGGCGAGTTCGGCGACAAGACCCAGCTGGTGACGATCGGTCTCGCGGTCGAGTACGGCGCACATCCGGGTATCTGGGTCGGCGAGATGCTCGCGATCATCCCGGTGAGTATCGCCAACGCCTACTTCTTCCACACCTTCTCCGAGAGTTTCGACGCCCGGAAGGCCCACCTCGTCGGAGCGTCGATCTTCTTCTTCTTCGGGTTCGACACGTTCCTCGCCGTCCTGACCGACGTGTCGGTCTGGGAGACGGTCGTGAACGCGCTCGCGTCGGCGCTCCAGTCCGTCGTCGGCTCGGTGGCGCTCCTCGCGCCAGCGCTCGCGCCCGTCTGACCGGACGGGAGTGGACTGCCCAGGTCTGAATGTCACAGAGGGTGAGTCTCGACAGAGCGCCAGCGACGTCCGCCCGGCAGTCTCACTCGTTGACTTCTTCGAGGTACTTGCTGACGACGACGCGGCCTTTCGGGGTGAGCCGGGGGCCGCCCTCGCCGTCGACGACGAGGCCGTCGCTCCGCAACTCGTCGAGGACCATCGTCACCTGGCTGGCGTCGGCGTCGAGGACGGCCGCGAGCGAGACGCCCGGACCCGACGAGTAGATAGCGACGAGCGTCTCGATCTCGGTCTCGGAGACGGAGACGTCCTCCAGGTCGGCGAGGAGGTCGCTGTACTCCAGGCGGAGGTATCGTCCGAGGATCGACATCTTGCGGGGTGACTGGGTCCCCGCCAGCGTCGTCACCGAGCGACCGTTGGGGGTGTGTCTGACCGCGAGCACCGACTGGGACGTGCCGTCGATCTCCCGCGAGAGTCGGTCGAAGTCGCTCACCGTCGCCAGGTCGACGTCGACGGCGTCGTCCGCGCGGGTGAATCGAACTGCCTGTGGCTGCAGGAAGAGTTTCGACGGCGCGAACGACTCGCCGGTCACTCGCCCGCCGACACGGGCGGGGTGTTTGACGCTCATCTCCGTCCCGTTGAGCACCGCCTTGAACAGGACGGTGGTGAACTTCTCGATCTTGTCGTTGTCGGCCTCGACCGCGGCGACCAGTCGCTTGCCGTCGCGCTCGAACGCCACCGTCACGGTGGAACTGAAAAACTCCCCGAGCCCGTCGGGGACGTTCCCGACCGCGATGTCGAAGATCGACGTGAGCGGGATCGTCACTTTCCCGCCGTCTGCAGCCAGCACCAGCCGTCGCTCCGAGAGGATGATCCGACCCCTGACCGGTTCCTGACGGCCGGACACCTCCGAGTTGAACGAGCCCACGAAGTCCGCGACGACTGATTCCGACATCCGGGTCTCGGCGCTACCTTTCGAGGCACAAATATTGAAGCTTCCGTGCCAGTATCAATGGAGAGAACGGCGTTCACAGGGGAGTCCGAGTCGAACGCCCGCACCGTTCGAGTTCGAAGAGTCGGGCGGGTCACGTCATCAGCCACACCCGCGGCGAACGCCTCACGGTCGAAACGAGTACGTGACTCGTCTGTCGCCGTCACGAACGGTTGTCCTGGCCCGACAACTGTTTTGCCGGCCCCGGTCGAACGGTACGCAAGCAGATGGCTCGTACGACGATCCCGGACCTGGCAGAGAAGTACGCCGACGGCGTACCGCTGACGATGTTGACCGCCTACGACGCTCAGATCGCCCGACAGGTCGACCGCGCGGGCGTCGACATGATCCTCGTCGGCGACAGCGCCGGTGACAACCACCTCGGCTACGACGACACCCTCCCCGTCACGCTCGACGAAGCCCTCTCCAACACGGGGGCCGTCGTCCGTGGCACCGAGGAGGCCTTCGTCGTCGCCGACATGCCCTTCCTCTCCTACGGCACCTCGATCGCCGAGTCCGTCGAGAACGCCGGTCGATTTCTCAAAGAAGAGGGCGCCGACGCCGTCAAACTGGAGACCGCACCCTACGGCGAGACGACCATCGAGATCGCCGACCGACTCACGGAACTCGGCATCCCGGTCCAGGGCCACGTCGGCCTCACTCCCCAGCGAACGGGCCAGATCGGCGGGTCCTACGTCCAGGGCCGCGATACGGACACCTCCACGACCGAGGACGCGCTCGTCGAGACCGCCAGGCGACTCGAGGAAGCGGGGGCGTTCTCGGTCGTTCTCGAGACCGTCAGCGAACCCGTCGCGAAACAGGTCACCGAAGCGATCGATATCCCGACCATCGGCATCGGGTCGGGTCGCTACGTCGACGGCCAGGTGCTCGTGATCTCGGACGTCCTCGGCCTGGGTGCCGAACCCTACAGTCTCTCGAAACAGTACGCCGACCTCGACTCGGAGATACACTCGGCGGTCGAGCAGTACGTCGCGGAGGTCCAGTCGGGCGAGTTCCCCACCGCAGAGAACGCGTTCGACCCGATCGACGAGGACGAATAGGGCCCGAAAGAGAGCACCGGCTCCGTCGTGTGCTAGTCTGAAAGAGCGAATTACCGCCAATCGCTACAGACGACGGGCGGACGGAGTCGTTACTTGCGGACGAGGTTCGACGCGCGCGGTCCCTTCGGGGACGATTCGATGTCGAACTCGACTTCCTGGCCCTCTTCGAGGTCGGGGCCGCCGACGTCCTCCATGTGGAAGAAGACGTCCTCGTCGTCGTCTACAGCGTCGTCGTCAGTCGAAATGAAACCGTAACCGCCAGTGTCGTTGAAGAAATCAACCTTACCGTTTGCCATTGCAAACAACTGTAGACAGCGTCCGGGGATAACACTTCCGAGAGTCGCGGTACCACGGCCCCTGTCACTCGCGGTGCCACGGCCTCCGTCAGTCGCGGTGCCACGACCCCTGTCACTCGCGGTGCCACGGCCCCCGTCAGTCGCGGTACCACGGTTCTCGCTGTATTACGCGTCTTGAGCAGTCGCTCGGGAGACCAGTGCGTTGGGATTCCAGCGGGCAGTTCGGTTTCGGAGGCAGCTATTTCCGGTGTGCTCACGAGACGTAGTATGCATCGCTATGAAACCGTGCCACGGCTGCCAGACGGTCATCGACGAGTATCTCCTGGACAAACAACTCGAACCCCTGCGCGACCTCACGGCCGACGACTTCAACATCTGCGCGGATTGTGCGACCATCGTCGCGGATGCGTGCATCGAGTGTGGCGGCGCGGTGTACGTTCCCCGGAGTGAATCCATCGTCCCTGACTACTGCCCGGCGTGTCGGTCCGACATCATCGACCGCACCGGCCACGACCCCGGCTGGACGCGTGGGCACGTGTCCACCTGAACGGTTCCCCCCTCGAACAACGGGCGGTCCCCCTTCTCGAACGAAATTCAGGGGGTAACGACGTCCAGACTCTCGACTGTTTCGAAGTCACTGACGTCGTTCGTAACCACAGCCTCGTTGAGCTGGAGCGCCGTCGCGGCGACGACTGCGTCGGCCGGACCGAGTTCGGGCAACGTGTCACTCGCGATGTGCTGGCCCTCGATCACCCCCGCTCGTCGTGCGATCTGGTCGGTCAGCGGGACGACCGGTTTGTTCTCGAGGAGTGACTCGAATTTCCGTGCGTTCTTCGCGCTCTCCGACCCGAGTCCGACAGCGACGTACAGTTCCTGAACCACTATCGTCGGCACGCGTAGCGGAACGTCACGAGCCTCCAGTTCCCGTGCTGTCTCCTCCGCATCCGGATCGTCCCCGTCGAGAGCGACCAGAAAACCGGTATCCAGAATCATTCCTCGACGTCGAGGCCCATCCGCTCCAGTCGGTCTCTGGTTTCCTGCCTGCTCTGTTCGTCACGCTCCGCGAGGACTTCCCGGTGACGTTCGGGGTCGACCACGGGTTCCTCGGCTGCGAAATCGAGGAGCGTGTAGCCGCTCGTGAGTCGACTGATAGCGTCCGAGAACGTCTCGTCCTCACGCTTTTTGCTCTTGATCCGCTCGTAGACGTCCTCGTCGAGTCGAACCATCTTCGTCCCCATGTGTAAACGCTGTTTACGAACGGTGAAAAACCTTCGTCCGACGGGGGTCGAGGGGAGCGGGACGCTCCTGGGCCCGTTCGAACTCCCCTGTCCACTGTTCTGATTATCGCTTTCGCCGCCGCCCGAAGTCCCAGAACGACGCCCGCCAGACGAACTTCGCGGCTTTCGTGGCCGGGAACGGCCCGTATCCGAGCAGTTTCGCGGCGAGACCGACGGTCAGCGTCCCGACGAACGCCAGGGCGCCGGCCCCAGCCGCCAGCACGGCCGGATTCGTCACGCCGTGCATCCAGTAGGACGTCGAGGAAAAGACGAGGACGGCAGCGACGACTGTCGGAACGAGCGCATCGACCAGACTCAGTACGGCGATCCCGAGTGCGCGACCTGGTTTCATGGGGGCAACAGAGAGAAGAGGAACACCGGGAGACGATGGGCAGTCCGTCGTCGTCGGTTAGTCGTCCGCGGAGGCCGCGTCGGCTCCGCCCTCGGCGGCGAGTGCGTCGTCCTCGATGCTCGGCGGGTACTTCCCGCGGTCGAGTACGAGGTCCGACTGCGGGCGCGCCATGCAGGTCAGTGCGTAGTCCTCGGCCTCTTCGTCGGTCAGCCCGCGCGCCGCCGGCTGGGTCACCTCGCCCTCGACGATCTCGGCCGAACACGCCAGACACATCCCCACCCGACAGGAGAACTCCTGGGCGATGCCCTCCTCGATACAGCGAGAGAGCACCGTCTCCGTGTCCGAGACCGTGATGGTCTCCCCCGTCCGCACGAACTCGACGGTGTAGTCGGTCATGGCTCCCGATTCGACACTCTCCGCCTAAACTCTTTATGCCCGGACGCGAGCGAAGGAGCGCCAGTGGAAAACGCGACACACGGGTGCGGACCGTTGGTAAAGAGTTTTTTCCGTGGGGGTTTGACGACAGACCATGACTACGCGCGAGTACGACGTCGTCGTGGTAGGGGCGGGGACAGCGGGGTGTTACGCCGCGGCGACGGTCGCGAACGCGGGCTACGACGTGGCCATCCTCGAACGCAAGTCCGAGGACGAGGGCGGTCACATCGCCTGCGGCGACGCTCTCAAGGGGGCGGGCTCGTTCCCGGACGCGATCCCCCGCTCGCGGATCGAATCCGCGATCACCAATACGGACGTCGACCACGGCCGCTTCGAGATCCCCCAGGAGAACACCGTCCTGGAGATCCCGGTCCCCGGCGAACTGGCCGTCGTCGACCGCTGGGAGTACGGCCGCAAGGTCATCGAGGGTGCCGACGCGGCCGGTGCCGAACTCCACTACGACACCGTGGTCAAGGACGTCATCCAGACAGAGAGCGGCCGCGTCACCGGCGTCCGGACCGTCGCGTCGGGCGACCCCGTCGACTACGAGGCGGGAATGGTCGTCGACGCCGCGGGCGCGCTGTCGATTCTCCAGGACAAGGCCGACTTCGGGGACGCCACGTTCGACACGAACGTCACCTACCAGCAGTTCTGCTCGGCGTATCGCGAGATCGTCCACGTCGACGAACCCGTCGAGTGGTCCGACGCCCTCGTCTTCAAACCCACCTCGCGGGCGGCGGGCTACCTGTGGTATTTCCCGCGCACCGAGACGGAGATCAACGCGGGCCTGGGCTTCCAGATGACCGAAGAGCCGATGCAACTGGTCGACGACCTCAAGCGGGACCTGCGCGACCGTCCCGAGTTCGAGGGTGCCACCGTCGAGGACAAACTCGGCGCGGCTCTCCCCACCCGGCGACCGTACGACTCGGCGGTCGCGCCGGGGTTCGTCGCCGCGGGCGACGCCGCGGGACACGTCAACCCGACGACGGGCGGCGGCATCGGTGGCGCGGCCAGGGCGGGCACCTTCGCCGGACAGCAGGCCGTCGAGGCCCTGGACGAGGGCGACGTGAGCGAGGCCCAGCTCTGGGAGTACAACGCCAGCGTGATGGACACCTTCGGCGCGCGCTTCGCGACGCTCGACGTCTACAACATCTTCACGACCGCCTACGACGTCGACGACCTCATGGGGATGCTCGCGGCCCTGCCGGCGGAGAACATCGCCGAGGGCCTCTACAGCGGCGAGACGAACATCGGCCTCTGGCTGAAGCTCAAGACCGCCGTGAAGGCCATCGGCCACTTCGGCACCATCTACGACCTCTACGAGACGAAACAACTCGCCGAGCGCGTCCTCGACCACTACGAGGACTACCCCGACGACCCGGCGGGCTTCGAGCGCTGGCAGTCCAGCCGCGACGACCTCATGGACGAGGTGTACGCGACCACCGGTGCCGACCCCAAGTACTGACTCGCACAGTTTCACTCTCCTGTTGGCTCCCAGCGTTTTGCTCCCCAGCGGACTCACACCGGTTTGCTCCGACCCGTCGTCGAACCGTGTGCAACGTAGTCCCCTGTCACACCGTGCCGCTCGAAGACCTGTCTCTCCGCAAGTAAACAGGTTTAACTGTATCAAAACCGCATATTACAGGTAACGGGCGCGTGGGTGTTCGGGCCGGCGACACGGACTGTGGGACCGTGTCGTACCCGGTGAGTGGCCGTCGCTATCCGCCCGTGGGAGGGTGAAACACATGTTCGACAAGCGGGAGGACAGAGGCGTATCGGAGGTCATCGGGGTGGTACTGATGGTCTCGATCACGGTGTTGTTAGCCGCTACTGCGGCGAGTATGTTCCTCGGGTTTCAGACGGAACTCGGCGACGGCGGGCCGACAATAGCGATGAGTCACGATTTCGGGATCGAGGACGGCAGTCACGTCCTCGAAGTGAGTCACACCGGTGGCGACACGATAAATCCGGAGAACGTCCGCGTCAACGTCAGGAACGCCGAGTGTGTCGGCAGCAGTCTCCGGAGTACGCGCTTTACGCCGCGGGGACTGGGCTCGACCGACGAAAAACTGTCCGCGTCGTCGATGCTCGTCCTCTCGGACCACACGGTCTGTCACAGCGGTGGCGACCTCGACCTCTCGCGGGCCGCCGTCTCGGTGGTCTGGATGAGCCCCGACGGCGAGACCAGCGAGACGCTGTGGCAGTGGCATGGTCCGCGAGCGTGACACTCCCCGTTCGCAGCCGACACCGACGTCCGCTCACGACTGTGACAACTCCCGAATAGCTCCGGCGAGTACTGTCACGCCGATATCCAGTGACGCCTCGTCGACGTCGAACGTCGCCGTGTGGTGGCCGCCGGGGTGGTCGGTGCCGATCCCGACGTAGGCCGCCTTTCCGCCACCGTCTTGCACCTGCTGCATCAGGTACGTCGCGTCCTCGCTCCCGCCCAGGTCGTCGCGCGGCAGGACCGAGTCGACACCCTCGACGCCGCCCGCCACTCTCTCGACCACGTCCACGATTTCGTCGTCGCTCTCGCCGCCAGGGGCCTCCCCGAGCGTCTCGACGTCGACCTCACAGTCGTGCATCCGTGCCGCGCTGTCGAGTATCCGGTCGGCGTGTTGCCGGGTGTACTCCATGAGTTCCGTCGTCTCGCCGCGGACTTCACCCTCGATGGTCGTCGATTCGGGGACGATGTTCGTTGCCGTTCCGCCCTCGACGCGACCGACGTTGACCCGCGTCGCGCCGTCCTCGTGGCGGGGGATCCCGTAGAGGTTCCCGACGGCGGTCGCCATCGCCTGGACGGCGTTGCGCCCCTCGTTGGGGTGGCCCCCGGCGTGTGCGGGCTCGCCCGTGAACTCGGCTTCGAACTGTGCCACCGCGAGGAAGCCCTCGATGCCGGCCACGACCTCGCCGGTCGGGTGGTCGAGTCCGACGTGGACGGCCAGCAGGTAGTCGACGTCGTCGAGGTGACCGCTCTCGGCCATCGGCTTCCCGCCGCTGATGGTCTCCTCGGCGGGCTGGAAGAAGACCTTCAGTGTCCCCGCAAAGTCCGGGTCGTCGTCGAGCGTCTCGAGGACGCCCAGACCGAACGTCACGTGGGCGTCGTGGCCACAGGCGTGCATCGCCCCCGTCTCGGAGCGAAAGCCCTCGCGGGCGGGGTGGTGGTCGTCGCCGGTCGCCTCCGCCCGGGGTAGCCCGTCGATGTCGACGCGGAGTCCGACAGTCGGGCCCTCGCCGCGTTCGAGGACGGCCACCGCGCCGGTGTAGCCGCCGGCCATCGCGTCGAGTAAGTCCTCGCGGGCGCCGGCCTCGCGGGCGCGGTCGAGCCACTCGTCGAGTTCCGCCCCGTCCGGGACGCCGATGCGTTCGTCTACGGCGAGTGCGTCACGGCCGACGTACACGTCGAGGTCGGCGTCCATGCCCTCCAGTTCCTCGACGATCCGGGCGGTGGTCCAGAACTCCCGCCAGGCGGGTTCGGGGTGGCGGTGGAACTCCCGACGCAGGGAGACCAGTCGGTCGTGACTCGGAGTCGCCAGTTCGTGTCTCGGGGTGGTCATACCCGCAGTACGAGAGCGTGGTCCTATAGGATATCGGCTCTCGACCGCGGTCGTCGGGCGCCGGTTGCGACGCTCGGGGGACCGGCCGTGACGTTCGGTGCCCCCACCGGCCACGCTCAGTTGTTGCCCTGGCCGAGCTGGTTGCGCTGTTCGATCTCGGCTTCGACGTGGATGCGCGACGGGTAGTCGTCGCCGGCCACGTCGCGGGCGAACTCGTCGTGGCCGACGATCTCGACCGTACGCTCGTAGACGGTGTAGCGCCAGTCCTCGAATCGGGAACCGTCGACCGAGAGGACGGCGGACTGCGGGACGCTCGTGTCCGTCGGCGGTTGCGGGTGCGGGCCCTTCAGTTCGACGCCCTTGCGCTCTGCGCGAGTCTTCAGGCCGTCGACGACGTCGTCGAGCAACTGTCGGTCCCCGCTCGCGAATTCGAGAGTCGTGACGAAGGGCATACCACACCCTCGACGGTCGGGCGCATAAGCCATGCGTTCCGGCCCGGTCGCGAGCCCACCGGCCAGGGTGACCACCCGACGACATCCCCACCGGGACGATCGCCCGTGACTTTATTCCGCGGGCGGGCCCTCCGATATTCTCTTAAGTAGGGGTCGTCTACGTACTGGCAATGCTAGAGGCCACGAGCGCGGGAGCCATCCTCTTTCGCGATACGCGTGGCCGGCGGGAGTACCTGCTGCTCAAGAGTCGCCCGGGCGACTGGGAGTTCCCGAAAGGGGGCGTCGAGGGCGACGAGGAGTTGCAGCAGACCGCCATCCGCGAAGTGAAAGAGGAGGCCGGGATCGGCGATTTCCGGCTCATCGATGGCTTCCGCGAAGACTACGACTACGTCTTCGAGGCGAACGGCGAGACGATCCACAAGACCGTCCACCTGTTCATCGCCAGGTCCTTCGAGGCGTCGGCCGAACTGTCCCACGAACACCGCGACCTCCAGTGGCGCGACTACGAACAGGCTATCAACACTGTCACCCAGGACGGCCCCCGCGAGATACTCGAGGAGGCCCACGAGTTCATCGACGAACGTCAGTCCGACGAGGAGACGTAGCGTCGCGACGGAACGCCAGCCGACGCGGTCGCGAGGGCGTTTCGGCACCGTTACCGGCAGGTTTAACAGATACCGTGTAGCGGTCATACGTATGTCAGTTGGCAGCCAGACCGTCGGACAGCAGTCGAACGCCGGCTTTCTCGCCACCTACGGGAAAGCGATCGTGGTCATATTCCTCGCGCTGGTCGTCTTTCACCTCCCGATCATCGGCCTCATCAATCTCGTACCGGTGTTCAAGGAGGTGGTGCTCGGGGCGGCCGTAGTCGCGGGGCTGACGTCTATCGCGGACACGAAAGCGGGGATCAAATACGCGCTCGTCAGCGGGATGGTCGCAGCGGTGCTGTTCAACGCCCTGTACATCCCCGGGCAGTTCCTCCTCGGGGGTGTACTCGGGGCGGCCAGTATGCCCGAGTCGGCGGCCAGCGGAGCCGCGGTCAGCAGTCTGATGTCGGGGTTCGGCGCGCTGTTGAACCTCGTCGGCGTCGTCATCTTCTCGCCTATCGGCTACACGGTCGGGGGCGCTCTCGGGACACTCGTCAACCAGTAACGAGCGTCGACTCCACCAACGGGCGACCGTCGAGCGGTTCGCCCCGCGAGGAAGTCCGGTCCGCTCGTATTTTCACGATGAAAGGCGACTCGATATCTCGTCTGACGGATAGTTCGCGAAGGGCCGAGTCGAGCAGTTTCGATTGCGCAGTACCTGGCGTAGGCGCGTTCTAGAGGGTTGCTATCAGCCTATTCGCGCATCCGATGGAGTCGCGTACCCAAATCGGACCCGGAAGGGTCCCAAGTATTATATTGGTACGCATTCATGCGATTACTGTCGATATGACGGTCGAACACAACGCGGTGGACGGTCGACAGGGAGAACCGAGTAGCGAGGTACACGCATGAGCGCGGGGAACGAAGAGGCCAGCGAGGTCCTCGCGGCGGTCCTCTCCTTTCTGATCGTCGGACTCGGACACGTGGTGATCAACGGACAGACCAAGCGCGGGGCTATCTGGTTTCTCGGTGCAGTGGCGATCGGGTTCGTCATGGGGATCATCGCCGTCGTGACGCTCGGACTGGGGCTCATCCTGTTCATCTTCCTGCCGCTGATCCCCATCGGGTCGGCGATCGACGCGTACCTCCAGGCCCAGAAGATAAACGCCGGCGAGATCGTCGTCTGACGACCGGGGCCCTTCAGACGGACGCCGTCGTTTTCTTTGGAGTCACTCACCGACTGTGTCGGGACCGAACGCAGGAGTCACAGCCACCCGAGACCGGACGACGTGGCTTCCCGTCACCGGGAAGCGGTGTCCTGGTCGCTCGTACTGAGCCGCTCGAATCCGGAATACGGGTCCGTTCGCCTCTCGCCGCCTCGAACGCTTCAGTTACCGCGAACCTGGTCGACCTTCCCCGTCACGTTGTCGACGACCTTGGACCCGCGGTAGGCGTCGATCGCGGCGACGACGTGGATCGCGAACTCGACGACTCCCAGCAGGAGTCCGATCCCTAACTGGACGATGAAGCCGAGCCCCAGCGTGATGATGCTGAACAGTGTCCCGACGAGGAAGAAGCCGACCCCCCAGGCGACGACGAGCCAGATCACCCAGACGACGAAGATAATCACGCCGCGGTCGGTGTCACCGTTGACCATGTTCCCGATACCGGGGAGGATAAACGAGACGATCGCCGCCAGCAGCGACTCCTCGTCCGTCCCGGTTTGCCGGTTGGCCGTCCTCTCGGATCCCTGATCGGTCCCGGCCGCGCCAGTTGTCGGTTCGTTCCCGGCCGCACCGGTCGTCGGTTCGTTCCCGGTCGTGCCGGTCGTCGGTTCGGTCCCCGATTCGACGGTCGCTTCGACCTCTCCGCCGCCAGTCGCCGGTTGGTCACTCGTCCCCTCCGGTTCCCAGCCGATGTCGTCCCCGTCCTGCCCGTCCGTTTCGGTGGCGCTCTGGTCGCTCGTCCCGGACGGCACGCTCGGCCCGTCGTCGGCTGTCCCCTCGTCCGCCGAACTCGACGGGACTGTCGGTCCGCTGTCGGGGCTTCCGTCCCCCTCGGAATCGGACGGTACCGACGGCCCGCTGTCGGCCGGTTCGTCTCCCGACGTGTCCGTCGGTACCGTGGGGCCATCGTCAGCCGGTCCGCCCTCCCCCGAATCCGACGGGACTGTCGGTCCGTCGTCCGCCGGTTCTTCGCCGGCGTCCCCGCCCGCTGGTTCGTCACCGAGTTGCCCTTTGACGCGTCCCGCCAGGTCAGACCCGAGAACGTCGGCCAGTTCGTCCTGGCTCGCGCTACGTACGTCGGCGACCGTCTCGAAGCCGGCGTCACGTAGCTTGTCGGCCCGAGCCGGGCCGATACCGTCGAGGTCGGTCAGGTTCTCGGGGTCCCGACCACCGTCGGTCCGCCGGATCCGGTCGTCCCCGCCGCTTCGTCCGTCTTCTGACATACCCCATAGACTACCGGCGACTCTCATCAAACTGTTGGTGGTTCGAGGGCTGTGTGCCCCTCGGCGCCGGGGGAGCCGGCGCGTTTTTGTCCACTGCCGGGCAATCGGAGTGCGTGACCCCCGAGACCGAGTTCCACTTCGAACTGCGGGTCTGCCAGTGGGCCGAGCGACACTGGCCACCCGGTGGCGACCGGACGGGCGGAACCGGACGCGAAAGCCGCGGGGAAGACGGTGACGGGGGCGAGTCCACGCACCTCGTCGCCCGCCAGATCGGCACCGGTCGCCGGCGCTGGGACACGGTCGTCGTCGAGTGTGACCCCGACGGTCTCGCCCGCCGTGCACATTTTGGCGCCGCGGAACTCGACTCGGACCTGTTACACGTCGTCCGCAACGCTCCCGCCGAGTGGGGGTGGTACCGGGACGCGCTCCCCGACCCCGGATATCCCTGGCAGTACGTCCGCGAGGCGGTCCACCGCGCGGCCGACCGCGGGCTCGTCGAGCGGCGCAAACGGGGCAACCGCGTCGAACTCCGCCGGAAGTGGCCCTATCCCGACTGGGTCCGGCGGGTCGTCGCCGTCGAGAACAAGCCGGACCTCGACGCGAGCGCCGCCCGGCAACTCCAGCCACAGGTCGAACACGACGTCGCGATGTCGCTGGCCGACGAGGTGTGGGTCGCCACCGCCGCCACCGGCGATTCGGTCGAACCCGCGCTCCTCGAAGACCTCCCCGTCGAGGCCGGCATCCTGACCGTCGACGACGAGGGCGCCTCGGTCGCCTGGCACCCGACGACGCTGGCCGTCGACTACCCCGGGACGCGCATCACCGAGCGACCGGACGGGGGCGATCACGACGCCTCCGCCGTTCGCTTCGAGTACGCCGACCCCGACTGGAAGCGGGACAAGCGCCTCGAACTCGCCGAACGGGCCTACGGCCGCGGCTGGCGCTCCTATCTCGATACGATGCGACCGGACTGCCGGCACTTCGAACTCGCCGCCGAGTCGACGGGCGTCTATCCATACTGTGGGGCCAAAGAGTGCTCGCAGACGGCGGGGGAGTGTTCCGGGTCATGTCCGGATTTCGAGCCGGAGCCACCGGTCTGGCGAACTCGCGGGCCGCCTATCGAGGGGGGACCCGGTGCGGCCATCAAGCGCCTGCTCGAACGGCAACGCGAGCGCCAGCGACCGGGGCTGTGAGAGCAGCGACAGTGGGGAGAATCAGCAGGGAGTCGGCTCAGCTTTCGGCTTCGATGGTCTCGACGTTCACCTGGTCGCGCGCGACGGCGAGCCGGTAAGTCGGGACGGTCTTCTGGACGCGCTCGACGACGCCTTTCTCCACCAGCGACCGCAGCGCGGACCGCACCGCGTCCACCTCGGGGTCTTCGCCCGCCTCCCGCAACGCGTGAAGCGTCGCGACGACGCTGTTTGGCTCTTCTTCGGCGTCCGGGAGGATCGAGATGACGCGTTCCTGAAACGCCGTGACCGTCACGCTCGTCTCCTCGACGTCGTCACCGCCGACGAGCGAGACGGCCTCGGGTGTCGCGCGGATGAGGCTGTCCTCGTCGCGGTAGTAGTAGTCTTTCAGTTCGGATTCGAGGTACTGGTGGACCTCGCTGCCGCTCTCCAGTTCCCACTGGGCCTGTAACTCCCCGTTCTTGGTCGGTTGCAACGCGACGACGTCCGCGAGTCGCTCGCGGGCCTCTGCCGAGAGGGTCACGTTTCCCGGTAGGGCCACCGCAGTATAAGCGCGTTCTGGACTCGACTCGCGGAGTAGAGGGTTGCGTAACTGTTACAGAAATCGGGATGGTTTCGTAGCAACCAGTCTGAAATAGTAGTATGCTGGTGCCGCAGCCGTTATATTTATACATAACTAATACATAGTTCGAACAATGGGTGACGTAACACTCGACACTGGCGACGAAGACCTATTCCTCATTCGCGGTGAGGAAACCATCGAAAAAGAGGCGAAACCCCAAGGGAACGGTGCTCACGTTATCGTCCCGAAAGACTGGATTGGCGCACGAGTCAAAATCACGAGAGTCTCCGACCCAAGCCTAGACGCGGAATAACCGATACAACTCACTGAACAGTTCCATATCCCAGACGAATACCACGAGGCGTGCGACCGCCTCACCACGCTCGTCCAGCAACACATCCAACGCCTGCTCGAAGAAGAGTACTGGAGCGACAACCATCTCAACGCCATCACTGACCACTCTGGGCAGACCTACACGTACATCCGAGACGATGACTACGACGCCTTCGAGGACGTTGAGGAGTACGTCTACAGTCGGTTCAAGCGGTGTGTCTACCACCGCGTCACCCACATTCTCGACGCCCACACCGACGAATACCACGCCTTCCAATTCGTCCTCGACACCGTCCAAGAACGAAAAATCCGGGACATTGGCTGGCATCGACTCCGCACACGGTTGTTTGACGAGGACTCACCGTACATCGAGTGGCGCGTCCTCGAAAACGTCGTTGAACAACTCAACACGTTTTACGACCAGCATGGATGCTTCCCCGGGATGTACACGGAACTCATCGGGACCCCAGAACCCAACGGCACCCTTCTCTACGCACCGGACACAGGCGACTACCACATCCACGACCTCACTATCGAGGACGGTGGCGTGATGGTCGTACTGAACGCGCCGAACTCACTCTCGCCGGACAGCTATCACGACTGGACAGACCACGAAATACGGTTCCCTACCCACTCACGGTTCGTCGAGATGGTCGAAACTGGGGATGTGAAAGCGCCCACGCTCCACGCATCCGAACACGGGTACACCCTTGGCGTACCAGTGGACGTGCCCGAACAGGACGCAGAGACGGTTGCCGACCGCATGTTGGCGGTCGATCTCGGCGTGAAAAAACAGGCCACTGCGGTCGTTCTCGACGCTGGTGAGAACGGTCACCACAAGCAGGTCGCACCACCGGAGTTCATCGACCACCCGGCGAAAGACAAACTCTTCCGCGTGAAAGCCAACGCCGAGAGAATCAACGACCGGCTGGCAGCATTCCGGCGACAGGCTAAGGCACACACTGAACGGTTCGCACACCTGCTCGGGGAGTACCGGCAAACACGTCGGAAAGAACGGCGGTTGCGCGAGCAAATCCAACACGACGTAGCGAACCAGTTGGTGTGGCTGGCGTTGGAATACGGCTGTGACACCATCGTGTTCGAGTCGCTCGGCCAGATCGACTCGTCGGACGCGAGTGGTGCGGTCGCGTGGTCGATTTCCTCGTGGGCACGGGGCGATCTGCTTGATGTCGTGGCGTACAAAGCCGAGTTGGTCGGGATCGACTTCGAAACGGTGAATCCGTGGGGAACAAGCCGGTATTGTCCTCGGTGTGGTGAGAAAGGGCGGACGGTGAAAGCACCAGATGACCACACTGAACAACGGCACGGCGGGCACTTTCACTGTCCCGAGTGTGGGTACGAGTGTGACCGTGACGTGGTTGGTGCGGTCAACGTCGGGCGAAAGCACCTCGACGGCTCCAAGATGGAGGAGGCGAACCCTGCCGCCTATACGGAGGCAGGGAACCACGCCAGTTTTCCATCACCGCGAGGTGCCCGTTCTGCTGGCGTTCAGTCCGCGACCGACGAACAGGACGAGGCGAGCGGTCGTCAGACCCAGCTGTCCCAGTACCGTGTTCCGTCACTCACCGTGAAACGGAGCGGGACAGACACGGGAGGACTGCATCAAAATTACGGTAGTAACACGGGCCTGCGGCGGCCCAGCGGTAGTGTAACAATGCATGTTCTCGCCAGTGCTACCGGTTCTACCCGGATACTACCAAATACTACTGAAAATTAGAACGGTGATATGGATACGGCTACTGGAGTCGACTCGACCGCAGTCACGATCGTGAGATGGAAGCCCTCGGGTGCTCGCGAGTCGCTTCGTTCCCCGCTCGCGTTTAGAGGCGCGTGGCGCCTCGCAGCTCGCGGTCGACTGAGCGGGATATTCTCGCTCGGATACCCGCACCGCGCCGCACTCGCGAGAATAGTACCCCGTTCAGTCGACCACAGGCCTTCGGCCCGCGAGCCCGTCTCGCCCTTCCAGTCCGCCAGGATGAAATATGTTGAATCGGCTACTGAACGTTTCACGTCGAGACAGCCTGTACAACGTGATATTCCCTGGTGGACTGAAAGGGCGAGGGCCGGTCGTGCAGAGCGAAGCGAGGTGAGTCGCCTCAGCGACCTCTATCCGTGCGGGCGGTGCGGAGAGCGCGGATATGTCGCTGAGCGACCGCGAGCGGCCCGAGGGCTTTCAACGCACAACTTCAAGTGCGGTGCTGTCCCCGAAGAGTGGACCTTCAACGGTAGTTCATCCCGAAACAGACGGTAAAGTCACAGCTGGTCGACTCACAGCGTTTCGAGCGTCTCGGCGACGTCGTCCCAGTGACTGCCCTGCCAGAAGTGCTGGCCACACTCGCGACAGCGCCAGACCGTCTCCTCGTGGGGGTCGGGCGCGTAGTCGGGCGTCGGCTCCGTCCGGTCGACCCGTTCGAGGAGGCCGTTACAGGCGCTACACCGGGCCGGCTCGTCGGTGAGCGCCAGTTCGAAGCCCGCCTCGCGGAGTTCGCGCAACTGGTCGCGGACGTCTCGTTCGGTGAGCAACACCGCCCGTTCGGCGCGTTCCGCGAGGTCCCGGTCGCGGGTCAGCACGAGTCGGTCCTCGGTGTGGGCGAGCGCGAGCAGTGCCTCCTCGGACTCGATGCCCCGCGACGTCGTGTAGGTGGCGTCGTACCCGCACATCCGCAGGTACGTCGCCAGTTTCCCGAGCATGTCGTCGACCAGCAACGCCGTCTCCTCGGGCCTGTGCGTCCGTGTCTCATCCTCACCAGCGTTCTCGTCGCCCGTCATTTCCTCGTCGGTATTCTCGGAACCTGTCACTTCGTCGCCGGTAGGTTCGGCACCTGTCGCGTCGTCAGATGTCATGTGGTAAACTCCCGGATACCGTCCGCGTCGCGCGTGTTCAGGACGTCTGTCGTCTCCGCCCAGCCCCGCCAGGCCGTGTGGACACCGTAGCGAACGAGGTCGTAGCGCGGCGGGCTGTGGGCGTCGGTGTTGACCGAGATCGTCGCGCCTGCCTCGACGGCCGTCTTGACCGCGCTCCCGCCCAGGTCGAGCCGGTGCGGGTTGGCGTTGACTTCCAGTGCCGTGTCGTGTTCGGCCGCGACCGTCGCGAGGCGGTCGACGTTGAGGTCCATCCCGGCGCGCTGGTTGAGATACCGTCCCGTCGGATGACCGACGACGTCGACGTGTGGATGCTGGGCGGCAGCCACGAGCCGGTCAGTCCCGTCGCCGTCGAGACCGGCGTGTGGTGAGGCGACCACCACGTCCAACTCGGCGAGCACGTCGTCGGCGACCGACACCGACCCGTCGGCGCCGATGTTCGCCTCGACACCGGTGAACACGTCGATCTCGCCGGCCACCTCGTCTGCGACGGCTCGAACTTCGTCGACCTGCTCGCGTAACTCCTCGTCGGAGACGCCGACGCCGCCGACCATGCCCGGACCCGTTGCGTGGTCGCTGATCGCGACGTAATCGTGACCGAACGCCGCGGCGCCCTCGACCATCTCGCGGACCGTGTTCGACCCGTCCGACCAGTCGGTGTGGACGTGCAGGTCACCCCGGATCTCGTCGGTCGTCACGAGGTCCGGGAGCTCACCCTCCGCTGCGGCCTCGATCTCCCCCCAGTTCTCCCGGAGTTCGGGGGGCATCCACGGCAGGTCCAGCGCCGCGTACATCCCCTCCTCGGTCTCGCCCGCGACCCGGACGCCAGTCCGCTGGTCGGCGTCGGGATCTGCCACGTCGGAGACGTCGAACGTGCCGTACTCGTTCATCTTCAGGTCGCGCGCGATGGCGCGGTTCCGGAGCGCGACGTTGTGGTCCTTGCTCCCGGTGAAATACTGGAGGGCGGCACCGAACTCCCCGGGGACGACCACGCGCAGGTCGACGCGGACGCCCCCGGACCGGACGCTCGCTTTCGTGTCGCCGGCCTCGATGACCGAGTCGGCCTCGGGCCAGTCCGTGAAGGCCTCGACGACCGCCTCGCCGTCGTCGCTCCCGACGAGGACGTCCACGTCGCCGATGGTCTCCTTCCAGCGCCGGAGCGACCCCGCCAGGTCGACCCGCTCGACCGCCGACTGGTCGTCGAGATACGCGAGGACTTCCTCACCCCGGGGACGCGCGTCCCCCAGCAGTTCCCGCTCGGCGGCCTCCCGGGCGAATTCGAGGTTCTCCAGGATGTTCTGCTCGGTCTTGGCGCCGAAGCCCGACACGTCCTGGATCTCACCGTTCTCGGCGGCCGCGGCGAGGTCCTCGAGGGTCCGGACGCCCAGCGCCTCGTAGAGCGTCCCGACGGTCTTGGGGCCGACGCCCTCGACGCGGGTCAGCGCGTCCATGTCGACCGGGAGGTCCTCGCGCAACTCTTCGAGTTCCTCGATTTCCCCGGTCTCGAAATACTCGACGACCTTCGAGGCGATGGCGTCGCCGACTCCCTCGATCTTCTGGACGGATTCCTCCCCGTCGGCGGCGAGATCCTCGACGGCGCCCGAGTACTCGCGGATGTTCTCGGCCGCCCGGCGGTAGGTCCGGGGTTTGTACTCGACGTCCTGGGCTTCCAGCAGGTCCGCGAACTCCTCCAGCAGAGTCGCGATTTCGTCGTTGCGGCTCACAGTTGCCTCCAGTGAGAGGTCAAGCTCGTCTCCAGGTGGTTCACAGTTGCCCCCGGTTACGACCTGTGCCGTGACTGTCGCTCTCGCGGCCGAGTGCCTTCTTGAGGAAGTTCATCCAGCGCTGTTTGTCGGCCTGCTCCTGGGCTTCGATCTCGGCTTCGAGGTTCGTGGGGCCGAGACTCTCCAGGGCGTTGAGCGCGCGGTCGATGCCGATGACCGCCCTGGCGAGTTCCTCACCTTCCTCGCGGGAGATGTCGTCGTCCTCGATGCGCTGTTTGCGCTGGAGGCGCTCGCGCCGGAGGTTCTTCTTGGCCTGCTCGACGCGCTCGCGCTCGCCGGACGGGATCGTGTCCCGGCGTTTGATCTCGACGACGAACTCGCGCAGGTCGACCGGTTCCCCCTGGACGTCGATGCGGTCCGGGATGTCCGCACCGACGGTCGCCCCGTCGCGCTCGATGCGCTCCAGGAGTTGCTTGCGCTCGTATGGTTTCACACCCGACCCTCGCACGCGAACCGTGAAAAAGGACACGCGCTTTGCCGGACCGAAACAGACACGCACTTCGCCGGCCCGGTCGACGAGGGGGTCCCACCGACATCCGGTCGTTCGGTAGGCGGACGCCGATCGTCGGGGGGTCGGAATCGAAGGGTAGCCCATATATGGGAGGGTCCCCTACAGGAACACAAGACCGTCGCCAGCGGGCGGCTGGCACTCCCCCAACTATGAGCCGCGTATACCGACTCCACTCGACACTCGAACTGCCTCTGGAGGACGTGTACGACTTCTTCGAAGACCCGGAACTCCCGGAGAGTATCGAAGACGTCGACATCACACGTCGCAACAACACGCTCATCATCAGCGCGGTCTCGACCGACGAGAGCATCAGCAAGTACACGCCGACGGCCCAGCTGAAAGCGAGCGTCACGGAGAACCGCGTCTACGAGGAGATCGAGGAGGAAGAAGAGGACGACGGCCCCCTGGGCACGCCCAACACCGGCGGCGGCCCGCAGTGGGGCGCCTTCGAGGAAGAGGAGGAAGAACCCCCCTCGGAACTCGTCGAGTACGCCTGTTTCAAGGGCGACCGCGAGACCGTTCTCCAGAACAGCGAGCTCCAGTACGCCATGTTCGAGGTGCTCTGTGAGATCGCACTCATCGCCGAGAAGGGAACGCTCACCGCGATCACGGCCATGGACGGCAACCTCGACGCGGTCCGCATCGTCGACGGCGAACGCCTGCCCGCCTCGATCAACGTCGTCGAGGACCCCCGCGAGAACGAGGAGGGCGACGGCGTCGACTGGCGCGACAACGAGTTCATCAGCTGATTTCCCCCTCCACGCGGTCACGCACGCCGACCAGAGCGACGGCTCGCAACGCCGGTTTCGAACAGTGGCCGGCCTCCCCGTCAGTTCGCGGGCGACCCGCCGAGCGCGTTGGGCCCGCCGACCCACTCGATGACGTCGGGCGTGATGTAGACCTCGATCGCCGCGGCGACGACGATCATGACGATCATGATCACCGAGAGTACCGCGAGTTCGACCGCCTCCGCGCGCGTGATAGGTTTCTCGTCGTAGGCCATCAGGTACCGTGCGATCCGGTGGGGGACCCGCAGACCGATCGAGGCGGCCATGAAAAACGCCGAGAGTTCGATGACGCCGTGGGGGAGCAACGCGGCGAGGACGACCGCCCACGAGGCCTCCTGGATGACGATCCCGACGACCGCACCGACGAGCAGGCCGTTGACGAACAGGCCAAAGAGCGTGAGGAGGCTCCCGGTGATCGCTCCCAGCCCCATCAACAGCAGCGCGCGGAGGTTGTTGAACATGATCGACGGGAACGTGAACTCGACGTCGGCCAGCGGTCCGTCACCGGGAACTACCTGGGCCAGTTCCTCGATCGGGAGCGCGCCGAAGACGGCGTAGCCGCCGAAGGCCGTCCCGAAGAACACGGCCAGCGCGGCGACCAGGTGCCACCGGAACCACCGCGTGAATTGCAGGTCGCTGTACACTGAACCGGACGCCGACCCCCAGGAGTCTCCGGGGTCCGCGTCCGCCTCCGAATCCGATTCCGTCTCTGCGGGGACACTCATCGTCCACCCGTTGAACCCCCTCCCACATGGGCCCATCGGCCGAGTGGCATTACAGATCAGAGTACGGTGAGAACGATCCACAGCGAACGCCTCTCTGACACGCTCCCGGAGACAGGCTTCGAGCAGTCGGTCACTCGACCGAGACGACTTCCACCTCGAACTCGAGCGTCTCGCCGGCGAGTTCGTGGTTGAAATCGACTGTGACGTCCTCGTCGTCGACTGCGACGACCTCTCCGGGGAGCCCCTGTTCGGTCTGGATCTCCAGTCCGACGTCGGGTTCGCGGCCGATCATCCCCGAGAACTCCTCGACGTCGTAGTCGATCACCCGGTCCTCGGTGTGTTCGCCGTAGCCGTCCTCCGGTGAGATGGTGACCGTCTCCTCGTCGCCCGCTTCCAGGCCCAGCAGGCCGTCTTCCAGGCCCTCGATGATCTCGCCCGCGCCGATCTCGACCGTGAGCGGTTCGTACTCGCGGTCCGGGTGGTGGTCGAGGTCGTTCTCGGTCGCGACCGACTCCCGGGAGGTATCGAAGACGGTGCCGTCGTCCAGTCTGCCGACGTACTCGATGCTGACCGTGTCGCCCGTCGCGATTGCCATGTCCTGTCCTGCAGTGGCCCACGGATAAGAGTGTGGACGAAGCTGGCATCGGACGGTTCTCAGTCGTTGCTTTCGGGCGCGAGCGAGTTGGAACGGTTGTTCACTCTTCGTTGCATATGGCTCGCTTCGCTCGCCATGAGAGGTGGCCTGCGCCGGCCACGTTCGGCCCGCGAGCGGGCTCGCGGCCCTCGTAGTCGGTTGTCGAAATATCTACGATACCGAGCGAGTGCGTCGCTGAGACCGCCAGGTCTCAGCAGAGCACGAGCGACGCGGCCGGCACCAACCACTGCTGTCCGACGAACGCAACGCTCGCCCCGCGAGCGTTAAGTGAGTCGCCTCAACTTCTCACGCACTCAGACGTTCGTCCGGTACAGCGAGCCGTCCTCGTCGTAGCGCGCCTCGAAGATGCGGTCGAACTGCTCGTCGGAGATGGAGACGTCGATCGCGTCGAGGTTCTCGTCGAGCTGGTCGACCGTACGAGCCCCGACGATGGGGACACAGTCGAAGTCGGGCTGGTCCATCAGCCACCGGAGCGCGACCTGCGCTGGCGTGGCGTCTACCTCGTCGGCCACCTCCCGCACCGCGTCGAGGACGTGCCAGCCGCGCTCGGAGACGTACCAGTCCTCGAACATCTCGTCGAGTTCCGCGCGGGTGCCCTCCGGGGCGTCCAGGTCGTAGGTGCCGTCGCCGACGCGCTCGTACTTGCCCGTCAGGAACCCGCCCGCCAGCGGCGAGTACGGACAGACCGCGAGGTCCTGGTCGGCACAGACGTCCAGGTACTCCGCGACGTCCTCGTAGTAGGCCGCGTGAAAGAGTGGTTGGGTGACGGTGAACGCCTCGTAGTTGTTTACGTCGGCTTGCCAGAGTCCCTTGGTGAGCTTCCAGGCGTCACAGGTGGAGATGCCGACGTGGTGGACTTTCCCCTCGCTGACGAGGTCGTCGACAGTCCGGAGCGTGCGCTCGATCGGCGTCTCGTCGTCGAAGCGGTGCAGGTAGAGGATATCGAGGTAGTCGGTACCCAGGCGGTCGAGCGAACCCTCCACTTCGGCGCGGACGTTCTTGCGCGAGAGGTTCTCCTGGAAGCGCGAGACCGTCGACCAGAAACACTTCGAGGCGATCACGAAGTTCTCGCGGTCACGGTCTTCGAGCCAGTCGCCGATCCATCGTTCTGAGTCCCCGCCGCCGTAGCCGTTGGCGGTGTCGATGAAGTTCCCGCCGCGGTCGGCGTAGGCGTCGAGCAGTTCGTGGGCATCCTCGCGACCCGTCTCGACGACGCCGCCGCTCTCCTTGCCGAACCGCCAGGTGCCGAGACAGACCGGCGAGACTTCTAGCCCCGTGGAACCGAGTCGTCTGTACTCCATACCTGGACCTGGGGACGAGTGACAAAGTCGTTGGCGAATCGGAGAGCCGAAGGGTTTTGTCGGTCGCCGAACACTGTCAGGTGCGATGGACCGGGTGCTCCGCAATCTCTGGGTGACGACCGGCTTCCCCGACGACGTTTCGGCCGACCTGCCGGCCGACGTCGAGTGGGTCTTCGTGTTCGACTCGGACGTCGCCGAACCGGAGAAGGAGGCGACACCGGCGGGCGCGGCGGCCGAAGTGAACTGGGCCGGCGAGGCCGACGTCCGGGACTACGACACGTTCGCGACGCTCGCAGACGAAGTCCTCTACAGTCTCAAGGGCGGCCACACCGCTCTCGTCGTCCGCCGGGCAGACGCCGCGCTCACTGTCGCGGTGCTCGGCAAACGAAACAACATCTCACATCCACAGGCCGTCGACGTTCTGCTCGAAGAACACGACCCGGAGCCCGACCGGCCGGACGAGACGCTGAACGGTCACATCCGCCAGTACGTCAACGAGTGACCGGCGCCGACCTACTCGACACCAGCACCGGTCGGTGCGTCGGGAAGTTCGACCGGTTCAGCGTCGAGACCGAGTTCGTCGAGTGCCGCTTCGAGGTGTTCGGCCTCGGCGAACTCGGCGCCGTCGCTCACGCGGTGGCGCTGCGTGGCCGCGAGCACCTCGCCGCGGCGCTCGTCGGGGATGTCGTACTTGTCGGTGGCGAGTTCGATGGTGAGGCCGTTGTGGTCGCGCGTGTAGAGGGAGTGGAAGATACCCCGGTCGAACTCGTTGTAGCCGAAGCCGTCGTGTTCCAGCGCCTCCTTGACCGTTTCGAAGCGCTCGGGGTCGATGCTAAAGGCGAGGTGGTGGACAGACCCCACCTGGTGGCGCAGCGGCGAGTTGTTGGACTGGCGGTCGTCGGTGACGAAGAAGGTCACGATGCGGCCGTCGCCGCTGTCGAAGAAGAGGTGCGTCGAGTTCGGGTCGTCGAGGTTGGGTTGGCGGAGCACCAGCGGCATCCCCAGCAGGTCTCTGTAGAACTCGATCGTGTCTTCCTCGTTGCTCCCGATGAGCGTGACGTGGTCGGTCCCGGTCGTGTGGAAGGGACTATCGGGCAACTCCGCTGTGACTGGCGCCTCGGTGGAATCGTCCGACATGCCACCGGATTGGTGGTCCAGACACAAAGCTCTCCGCCCGTCGGGGACAGCGACAGACCCGTCCCCGTCTGTGCATGGGTCGGGACCGGATCCGGATCCGTCGGGTCATTCATGCCAGTCCGGCACCTACGTAGTGGTATGAGCGACCAGCAGTCGATACCCGAGACGGACGCGGAGTGGCGCGAGCGACTCACCGACGACGAGTACCACATCCTCCGCGAGGCGGGCACCGAACCCCGGAACACCTCTGACCTGCTCCACGTCGACGAGGGCGGCACCTTCAGATGCGCCGGCTGTGGCCAGGTCCTGTTCGAATCGGACACGAAGTTCGACTCCGGTACCGGGTGGCCGAGTTTCTTCGAGCCCGCCGAGGAAGACGCCGTCGACACCCGACCCGACGACGGCTTGCTCGGAACCCGGACCGAAGTCCTCTGTGCCAACTTCGGTGGCCACCTCGGCCACGTCTTCGAGGACGGCCCGAAACCCACGGGACTGCGCTACTGTATCAACGGGCTCGCGCTCGACTTCGAGTCCGGGGAGTGAGTCGCGTGAGGACCGCGCGGAGGGGTGACGCGTGAGGACTGCGGGACGGAGGCTCTCGCCGTGACGGACCCGGACGACATCCGGGCGTTCGACACTGCTGCACCCACTCGGGAGGACACGGAGACAGCGACGTTCGCGCTGGGCTGTTTCTGGGGGCCGGACGTCACCTTCGGCGCCGTCGAGGGCGTCGTCCGCACCCGGGTGGGCTACGCCGGCGGCACCCACGAGAATCCGACCTACCACGACCTGGGGGACCACAGCGAGGCGATCCAGGTCGACTACGACCCCGCAGTCGTCTCGTTCGCCTCCCTCGTCGACGTCGCCGTCGCGAACCACGACCCCCGCCGGCAGCCACGGAAACGCCAGTACCAGTCCGTTCTCTTCTTCGAATCCGGGTCCGGATCCGAATCCGAGCGCGAGGGCGAGGTCGACGGTGGCGGCGAGAGCACTCCCGAGAAAGAGACTATCGAGGCACGACTGGCCGAGATCCCGGTGACCGTCGAGACGCGGGTCGAACCGCTCGACGGGTTCCTCCTCGCGGAGGACTACCACCAGAAGTACAACCTCCGGAGCGACCGCGCGCTCCTGAGCGCCTTCGAGGCGGCGGACTACGACGACGCAGCGATCCGCGATTCCCCGGCGGCAGCGAAGCTCAACGCCGCCGTCGCGGGGAAAGACGTGCCCGATATCGCTCGCGTCGAGCAGTAGTTCGGGCGCCGGGAGTGGGATGGATTCTCGCCGTCAGGCCAGCGAGAGCGCGATCCGTTCCCCGGTGTCGAGACCGTTCCGGAGCGCGGCGTGGAGACGGCCCTCGCCAGCGACCCAGTCACCGAGGACGTAGCAGCCCTCCTCGGCGGCGGCGTCGACCGCGCCGGCTCGCACCCTCTCCTCCGGGAGCGCGTAGCGCCAGCCCTGGTGGTCGGTCCAGTCGGGCTCTGTGAGTCGGTCGTCGCCGACGAGGTCGGCCGTCAGCCCGGCGAGTTCGGCGACGTTCTCCTCGGCCGGGTCGTCGTAATGCTCGACCGACCACTCGTGGTTGGCCTGGACGAGCAGCAGCGACTCGCCGTCCGGGACGTGGCCGTCCTTGCACTCCTCGCGTGCGACCCAGCCGACCTCGTGGTCCTTGTCGGTGTTGACCAGCGCGTAGTACGGCCGGTCGAGTTCGAAGGGGTAGTGCAGGAGTGCGGTCCAGATGGTTCGGTACTCCACGTCACGGGCGGCGGATTCGAGGTCCGCCCGGGCCTGCGTGTCCCAGTCGGCCCCGGCCGTCGCGAGCAACTCGGCCGTCTGGGGGGCCGGCGGGTTCAACAGGAGGACGTCGAAGGGGCCCCACGTCTCGCCGTCGGCGTCGGTGAGGCGCCACTGTGCGCTTTCGTCCGCCGCCCCGCGGTCGCTGTCGTCGCGGCCCACGCTCTCGACGCGGGTCCGCCGGTGGACCGTCGCGTCCGTCTCCGCGAACAGGCGCTTTGCGACCTGCGTCAGGCCCGCCCGGTAGGTCCACTTGTGTTCGTCGGCGTCCCGTCCCTCCGAGACCGTACCCCCGGCGTCGAACGTGTAGATCGGGTCGGTCACGTCGACGAGTCCGTCGCTGGGGAGACTCTCGGTCAGTAGTTCGACGACCCGTTCGTCGTCCGATTTCACGTAGTTCGCCCCGTAGTCGTAGGTCACCTCGCCCCGGCGGCGGGTCGCCGCGCGTCCGCAGACGCCGCCCGATTTCTCCAGTACCGTTATCTCGACGTTCGGGACCGTCTCGTCCAGGACGTACGTCGCCGCGGCGGCGGCCGCGCCCGCTCCGACGATGCCGATACTCGTCATGTGACAGTCGTTCGGACTGGAGCGACAAAACGAACCAGATCGACAGTCGGCAGGAGTTCTGGTCTGCGATACGTTCGGACACGAACCGTTCGACGTGCCAGGTACCGATCCGGGACCGAAACGATTTCTCCCGGTCGGTCAGCATCCGAGACTGTCGCCTGGTCCGTGTCTGCGTGTCTGTCGAGAGAATCCGGTGTTTTTTGCCCAGATATCGGACGGGTTTTCAATCGTCGGGAATCCACAGTTCGGTTTTACGAACGCTCGTCGGACTCTCTACGATGGCACACGGTCAGACCGGCTCGAAGACCCGTATCGCATCGTCGATCGACGATCTGATCGGGGAGACACCGCTGCTCCGACTCGATTCGTTCGCCGACAACCTTCTGGGCAAGGTCGAAGGGCAGAACCCGTATTCGGTCAAAGACCGCATCGCCCGGGAGATACTCGACGTCGCCGAGCGCGACGGTGCGCTCGAACCGGGCGGCACGGTCGTCGAATCCACGAGCGGAAACACGGGTATCGGCCTGGCGGCCGTCTCTGCGGCCCGGGACTACGACTGCGTCCTCACCATGCCGTCTTCGATGTCCGAAGAGCGACGGGCGATACTCCACTCGCTCGGCGCGGACCTGGAACTCACGCCCGCCGAGGACGGGATGACCGGCGCGAACGAGCGTGCCGAGGCGATCGCCGCCGAACACGAGAACGCGGTCCTGGCCCGGCAGTTCGAGAACGAGGCCAACCCCGCCGCCCACCGCCGGACGACGGGCCCGGAACTCTGGGGCGCGACGGGCGGGGAGATCGACGCGTTCGTCGCGGGCGTCGGAACGGGTGGCACGATCACCGGCGTCGCCGAGTACGTCAAGGAAGACCGAGGCAGGGAGGCGTTTACCGCCGTCGCGGTCGAACCGGCGGAGTCGCCGACGCTCTCGGAGACCAGTTCGGCCGGTCACGATATCCAGGGGATCGGCCCCGGATTTCTCCCGGACGTGCTTCACACCGAACTGGTCGACGAGGTCCGGGCCATCGAGGCGTCCGAGGCGAAAGCAACGGCTCGTGAGCTGGGGCGGGCCGAAGGGTTGCTGGTCGGGATATCCGGGGGTGCCGCGCTCGCCGCCGCGTCCGAGTACGCGACCGAGCATCCCGACGAACTGGTCGGCGTCGTGTTGCCGGACCCGGGCGAGCGCTATCTCTCGACGGACCTGTACGAGAGTGGCTGAGTAGCGCGGTGGGAGGCGGTCACTCCCGGCAGACGGTCGTTCGTGAACGGGACGTGTAGGGTCGAGTGATGACATCCGTTCAGTCGGAGGTCAATCTTTCCTCGGCACGCACTCAGGAGCGACAGTCGTCGAGGGGGATCCGGACGCCAGTTCCCGCCCGCTCGACCGTCGTTCCAAACGGCTCCGAGAGCGTCTCCAATCGCTCGCGAACCCACGTCGCGGCCTCGTCGCCGGACTCAACGGCCTCGTCGCTGGCAGGGTGGACCGTCTCGTCGTCGATGACAACCGGGTCGGCATAGAGCGCGGCCAGACGACCCTCTCGGATCCGCAACTCGAACAGGGCACTCCACTTGTTGTGCAGGTCGGGTTTCGTCACGTAGTCGTCGACGAAGTCGCCCGCGTCGTAGATGACCGGACGGCCGCGATAGACCTCGACGCCCTGGAGGGCGTGGGCGCTGTGGCCGTGGACGACGTCGACGCCGCGGTCGACCAGCCAGCGGGCGAAGGCTCGCTGGGTCGCCGCCGGGCGCACCACCCAGTTCGGCCCCCAGTGCAGCGAGGCGACCACGAGGTCGGCGCCGGCCTCGTAAACCTCGCGCAACGCCCGGTCGACCACCCGACGGGTCCGCGCGAGGCGTGGGTCGAGGGTGAGATAGGCTGTCCCCGGGGTCGATTCGCCGGCGGCGTACGACCGCGACTGGTCGGTCAGCGCCAGGACGCCGACGTCGAGGCCCCCGATCTCGACGGTGGTCGGTTCGAACGCTGTCTCGCGGTCTGGGCCGGCGCCCGCGTGGGCGATGCCGGCCTCGGCGAGGTGCGAGCGCGTGTCGGCGAGTGCGACCGGGCCGAAGTCGAGCAGGTGGTTGTTGGCGAGACTCGCGAAGGAGACGCCGGCGGCTTCGAGCGCGGGGATCGCCCAGTCCGGGTGGGCCCGGAAGTAGTAGGTGCGGTTCGGCCGCCGCTCGCCGCGGTCGGAGATCGTACACTCCAGGTTGCAGACCAGCCCGTCGAGCGCGTCGAGTCGGTCGCCGAGGCCGTCCCAGACGCCCGCTGGGTTGGGACCCCGCCAGTGCTCGTCGACGCTCCGGCCGAGCATGACGTCGCCCGTGAAGCCGATCCGGGCGTCAGCCGCCGCACCTGTCGGTGACGCGCCTGCCCTCGACCCGACTGTCGCCGGGCACCGGCGGGCGGTCCGGCCGCGGACTGTCCCGTGGACGCCGAGGGTCGCCCCGAGTCCGCCCGCGAGTATCGCCCGACGGGTCACCTCCATGCATCGGCCGTTCCACTCGCGGGCGTATCACTGTGGCGCACCTCGAGCGCCGAGAAACGGCACCTCCTGACCGTTTTGCCGTTCCGGTCGAGCTACGAGTCCGAGCGAGCGGGTGTCAGTTCCCCGCGTCGCCGCTCAACACCGCGGAGACGACCCGGAGTTCCTCCTCCTCGGAGACGTTGTCGGACTCCATGCAGGCGTGGACGACCTTGTGCGCGAGCGCCGGGTCGGAGATCCCGTCCGGCCCCGACTCGCGCGATTCGAGTCCGTCGAGTCGTGACTCGATGCGGTCGAGTCGCGCCACGATGTCGCCGCGGTCGGCCGCCCCGTCGGAGGCGAACTTCCCCTCGACCGGCCGACGACGGTCCCCGTCGGTGCGCGCGTCGGCCCGCTCGAGCGACGACGGTGCCACGGTCGGACTCTGCGTGTCGCCGCGCGTGAGCGCGTCGTCGTCCTCGAAGAGGCGGTCGACGAACGCGGCCCTGCGCTGCCAGTCGAACCCGTCGATGCCGCTGGCGCGCTTGCTGATAGTCGCCCGGCTGACGTCGAGTACGTCGGCGATCTCCTCCTGGGTCGCGTCCGGCCGATCCGCGACGATCTCGAGGACTTCCCGTTCTTTCTCGCTCAGTTCCTCGGGAGCGCCCACCGGCGTGTCGTCTGTCATCGTTTCTGGTTCGGTCTCGGGCTCCCCGGTCTCGGCCTCGGTCTGTCCTCGGTCGTCCCGGGGCGCTGTCTCCGACGTGGTGGCTGATTCCTCGGTGTTCACGTCGCCAGCGTTAGCCATCTCGTCCGTCGTCGAGTCGACTGCTCCGTCGCCGTCTGCCCGGACAGGCGCCTCGTCGGTCGACAGTTCGGTCCCGATAGCGGGTTCGTCCGTCCCGGCCGCGCTGTCCGGTCCCTCGGGTGTGACGCCCGAACCGGACGCCACGTCTCCATCGTCGACTGTCGGCCCCGCTCCATCGTCGACTGTCGGCCCCGCTCCGTCGGCGCCCGGCTCGGCGGTCGCGGGATCGCCGTACTCGGAGAGGACGCGTTCGACGAGGTCCGTCGAGGCACCGCTCACCTCGTCGGCCACCTCGGCCATCGTCGCCTCGGGCATCGACGCCGCTGCCTCGAGTATTTTCTTGTGAATCAGTGCCCGCGGCGTCGACGAGTTCCGTGGCTGCCCCACGTCGCCCGCGTTCGCCGAATCAGACACGAACACCACCCGGCACCCCTGTACCGCTCAACATGTCACCCATTTCCTCGCTCCTTCATATCTCATTGGTGCTTAAATATCTGTTGGCGATGTTGTTTAAGGGGTATCAGGATTGAAAGCAGAATGCCTGGAGACGCCTGGTTGACCAAGCATCGGTGGGATCCGACGACCGCTATATCGCTATATAGATCTCATTTGTGAAAACACCGCGAAGGTGAGAGGTGCGGAGTCACGCCCGAGTTCGGCCGGAGTCCGGGCGTCGGTGGCCTCAGGAGATGTGGATGGCAGGTCTGGCTGGTTCGGCGGTCTCGGCGAGGTCGTCGTCGGGGTCGGCCTGGCGGACGGAGACGTCGGCACCGAACTCGTCCTCGAAGAGCCAGGCGGCCGCCTCCAGCACGGCGAGTTCGCGCTCGGCGTCGAGAACCGGTTCGAGCCCTTCGCCGCGCTCCACGAGGTCCGCGAGGAACTCGCCCGCTCGGTCGCGATGGTCGGCGACGAGATCGTCTTCGAGCGCTGAGGCGACGACGGCCTCGCCGGGGTCGGCCGCCCGCACCAGGTCGTACGCGCGGTGTTTCCAGGGTTCGGCGACGACCACCTCGATCTCCTCGGGGTCGTCGATGTCGACGACCGTCGTGATGTCGCGCACGTCGTCCAGCGTCCGGTCGACCAGCCGCCGCTCCAGGCCGTAGTCGGGCACCGCCTCCTCGGGTTCGGGCCAGTCGGCTTCGACGACCAGCCCCTCAGTGTCGAGGCGGTTCCACAGTTCCTCGCCGAGATACGGTGCCAGCGGCGCGACGAACCGGGTCAGCGCACGCAGTCCCCGCCGGTAGGTCTCGTCGTTGGGCGTCTCGTAGTCGCGGTACCGCCGGAGGAGTCCCGCGAGCGACTGCGCTTCGTTGACCACCCGGTGGAAGCGAAAGCGGTCGTACTCGTCGGTGACCGCCGCGATGGTGCGGTCTATCTCCCTGTCGACGTAATCGTCCTGCGGGCGGCGCTCGTCGGTCGTCGCCACACGCTCGGCCCCGGTGACCATCGTGTAGAGGCGTTGCTGGAAGTCGTAGACGGAACTCACGTCGGTGACCGTCCACTCGAAGTCCTGTGCCGGGTGCGCGGCCGAGAGCAGGAAGAGTCGGGTCGTCTCCGCGCCGTACTCGTGGGGCGAGATGGCGTTGTCCTTCGAGGCGGACATCTTCTCGCCCTCGTAGAGCACCGTGCCCTGGTTGATGAGTCGCTCGACGGGTTCGCGCGTGTCGAGTAACCCGAGGTCGGCGAGTGCTCGCGTAAAGAAGCGGATGTAGAGCAGGTGGAGGATAGCGTGTTCCTCGCCGCCGACGTAGACGTCGACCGGGAGCCACTCGTCGGCAGTCTCGGAGTCGAACGGCGCCGAATCGAGGTCGGGCGAGAGAAAGCGCAGGAAGTACCACGAGGAGTCGACGAAGGTGTCCATCGTGTCCGTCTCGCGCTCGGCCGGCCCTCCGCAATCCGGACACTCCGTCTCGACGAACTCCTCGCTCTCGTCCAGCGGGTTGCCCGAGGTGCGGAGGTAGGGTGGCAACTCGACGGGCAGGTCCTCCTCGGGGACGGGAACGTGGCCACACTCCTCGCAGTGGACGATGGGGATGGGCGTCCCCCAGTAGCGCTGGCGGGAGATGAGCCAGTCCCGGAGGCGATACTCCGTCGCTGACTCGACCGCGTCCTCGGCGAGCAGTCGCTCGCGGGCCGCGGAACTGGCCAGTCCGTCGTACTCGCCGCTGTCGGTGAGCATGCCGTCACCGGTGAAGGGTTCGGCCGGCAGCCCCGTCGCCGACCCGTCGACCGGTTCGACGACCCCTTCGACGGGGAGGTCGTGAGCCTGCGCAAAAGCGTGGTCGCGCTCGTTGTGGCCGGGGACGCCCATCACCGCCCCTGTCCCGACGTCGTCCAGAACGTACGCGGCGACGTAGACGGGCAGTTCCTCGCCGGTGAGCGGGTGGACGGCGGCGATGTCTGTCTCGACGCCCGACGTCCCCTCTCGCTCCTGGCCGGCGCCGGTCACGCGGTCGACGTACTCGGCGACAGCCTCGTCGGTCGCAGCGGCGGCCTCCGCGAGTTCGTGTCCGGGCGAGACAGCCAGGAAGGTCGCCCCGTAGACGGTGTCGAGGCGGGTCGTGAACACCGACACGTCGTCGACTGCGTCCGCCTCGTCGGCTCCGTTCTCGGCGTCCGCCTCGTCGGCTCCGTTCTCGGCGTCTGCACCGTCGAGC
>Ga0207772_100100_pt1 | contig 96288 bp, 97 predicted proteins | sample A23M3SouthBayCA_2_FD_187750 | JGI IMG/M metagenome (GOLD analysis project Ga0207772, IMG submission 187750) | Aerobic enrichment media microbial communities from Eden Landing Ponds, California, USA - A23 M3 (2) (SPAdes) | ecosystem: Environmental > Aquatic > Marine > Unclassified | place...
TGGAACCGATCGGTCGGTGATCTCGCCGGCGATCGGCGTCCGCATCGTCTCTGCGATATTCTCGCCGTTCGCGAGCGCCCACATCAGCTTCACCTTCGCGGTACCGGGCAGCATGTCCTCGCCCTCGATCACGCCGGCCTCGAGCAGGTCGCGGCCGGTGTCGTACACCCGGTCGCAGACCCGCCCGTCGAGACACTGGCTGGTCATCACGACCGGCGTGCCAGCGTCGGTGATCTCGTCGATCCGGTTGATCCAGTCGGAGTGGACGTGGCCCAGTCCGGTGCCCTCGAGCACGATGCCGTCTTTCTCGGCGGCCAGGTCGAGGACGGCCGGGTCGGTGCCGGGCGTGAACTTCACCAGCGCGACGTCTGGGTTCAGGTCGTCGCTGACGGCGAGTTCGGCGTCGCCGCGCTCGGCGTGCTCGCGTCGGAACGTCACCGCGCGCTCGTCGTAATCGACGCGCCCGAGCGGCTTCCGGCCGACCGTCTCGAAGGCGTCCCGGCGCGAGGTGTGGTTCTTTCGGACGCGCGTCCCGCGGTGGAGCGCGCAGTCCTCGTCGGACTCGTCTTCGTGCATGCAGACCAGCACCTCCGCGCAGTCGCTCTTGGCGGCCTCGACCGCGCAGACCGCGTTCATCACGTTGTCGCTGGAGGGTCGGTCCGCCGAGCGCTGGCTGCCCGTGAACACGATCGGTACGGGGGTGTCGAGCATGAAGGCGAGCGCGCTCGCGGTGAACTGCATCGTGTCGGTGCCGTGCATCACGACGACGCCGTCTGCCCCTTGCTCGATCTCCTCGGCGACGACGCCCGCCAGCTCTTGCCAGACGTCGGGCGTCATGTTCTCGCTGAGGATGTTGGCGACGACCCGCCCGCGGTAGTTCGCCAGCCCCGCGAGGTCGGGGACCGCGCGCAGCACGTCCTCGGCGTCGAACTGCGCCGTGACGGCGCCGGTGCGGTAGTCGACCGTGGAGGCGATCGTCCCGCCAGTCGAGATCAGCGAAATCGTCGGGAGATCCTCGTCGAACTCGACTTCGGACTCGGCTTCGGCGTCGCCGTCCTCGACGTCGTAGACGTCCGACTCCAGGACGTCGACGTCGGCGTCCGATCGGTCGATACCGACGTTGTACCCGCCCTGTAGCTTGACGACGAGGTGCTCCGGCGTTGTCGAGGGGAGCAACACGCCCTCGTAGGTCTGTCCCGCGCGCTCGACCCGCACGCGATCGCCTGCGTTCATGCTCGTCCGTTCAGTCCGGCGGGACTTGAACGCACTCCTTCGTCGGTTCCGTTGCGCGGCGGCGTGTCGCCCCAGCCGGCCGGACGTGTTGGCGCAGCGAAACACCCATGGGACCGGCCGCCGAACTCTCAGGCATGAGCGAGCGCACGGAGCAACGCACGTCGGAGGCGTCGTCTGACGACGTGCGCCGGGACGGCGGGTTCGACGACAGCAGCTTCGACGACGACTTCAGCGACGACCTGCTCGGCGGATCGGACGCCGAGCGCGGCCCGGCGACGGACGCCGACGACGAGTCGCGACTCTCGGGGTACTTCTCGCCCAAGGCGTTCCTCGGCGCGCTGGTGGGGCTGGCGATCCTGGCCGGCGTCGGCCGGTCGGTCGTCCCGGTCGTCTCGGGGATCGGCGGGCTGCTCGGCGCGTTCGCGGGCGCCTTCTTCGTCGGGCTGGTCAGCTCGAAGCGCCGATACGCCGAGACGGGCGTCGCCGGGGCGCTGCTGGGCGCGATCAGCGCGATCCCAGGGTTCATCGCGTTCGGACTGGGGCTCCAGTCGGTCGCGACGATCGCCGCGATCGGCGGCGCGGTGGGGCTGATCGTCGCGCTGCTCGGCGTGTACTTCGGGCGCGACCTGCGCGACGGGCTGTCACGGGATATCTAAGCTGCTCGGTGGTTAGGCGTCGTCCCGGGCTCGGTCGAGGATGCGCTCGACGAACGCCGATTTTCGCTCCGTGTAGGTTTCGCGGTCATCGCCGTGTTCGTTCGCCAGTTCTCGCTTGAGCCGCGCGTACTCCGCGGCGGCGTCTTGGTTCGCTCGCAGGTAGTCGCGGAACGCGATCTGTTCGCGGTGACAGTCGCTCCCGCGCTCGGCGATCGAGAGGTAATGGGTGCGCTCCTCGGTGGGCCCCTTGGCGAAGAACAGTCTGTCAAGAACGGGATCGTTCTCCCGGAGTTCGTAGCCCTCCGGTTCCAGTTTGGCTGCGTACTCGGAGTCTGGAGCGGGATCGTCGGCGAGCGCCAGCAGATCGAGTACGGGTTTCGCCGGTATCCCCTCGATCGCAGTGCTCCCCACGTGCTCGATTTCCTCGACGCTGTGGTGTAGGGCGTCTTCGAGGCGCGATCGCTCCTCGTCGGCCAGGCGATGCCACTCCGATTGATGTGCGACCAGTTCGACCGTGCCCCGTTCCAGCCCGAGCATCGGCGTCAGTCCACGAGCGTCCAGCCGTCGTCGACCCGCTCGACGAGGCCGTTCTCCGAGAGGTCCGCGAGCACCTGCTCGACCATCCCCGGCGGCGCCTCGACGTCCTCGGCGATGGCGTCGGCGACCTTCGGGTCGTCGGCCAGCGCCAGCAGCACGTCGGCGTACAGCCGGCTGTCGGCGTCGGCGTCGGCTTCGTCGGTCAGCTCGTCGAGGACTTCGGTGATCCGGCCCTGAACCCATCGCTGGGCCATCGAGAGCTCGTTTTCGAGCTGTTCGAGCTCCTTGAGCTCCGAGGCCAGTTCGCGCGTGCTCTCCTCCTCGTCGTCGAGCTGGACGTCGATCGAGAGGTAGCGCCACGTCGTGATGTCGAACCCGCGACTCGCGGGGTAGGCGCTCTTGGTGCCGAACTCGTAGGGCGAGACGTTCACTTCGAGCCGGAGATTGCGGGAGATGTGGAAGTACTTCCGGCGCTGGTCGTCGGTGTGACTCTCGACGATGCCGGCCTCCTCTAGCTTGCGAAGGTGGTCGATCACCGCCTTGGGGCTGACTCCGAGGTACTCGCTGATCTCCGTGACGTAGCAGGGCTTGCGCGCCAGCAGGCGGAGGATGCGCCGGCGGTTTTCGTTGCCCAGAAGATCCAGCAAGGCTGCGGAGTCCATCTGGCGGTTCGTAGGGTCGCCGCGCTGAAAAGGGTATCTGCTCGCGGCCCACGTTCGCAGGAGGGCGCAGGGGACGCGTACTACCGGACGAGTGTCACGTCGGGGCGAGCGTCCCTCGTGTTCGACTCGTCGGCGTCGGTTTCCGCGTCGCCACCGCCGGCGTCGGGCGCGCCGTCACCGGACCCGTCGTCGCCCGACGGGCCGCGATCATTTCCCGCGCGGTCACCACCGTCGTTACCCGTCCCGGCGTCGTCGCCGGCGCTGGCGTTGTCGGACGCGCCAGGGTCGCGTGTCCCGGAACCGGGGGTCTCAGCGTCCGAACCGGTAGCGTCCGGCTGGCCGCCGCGGTCGTCCGCCTGCCCTCGGTCGCCGGCCTGTCCGCGGTCATCGGCCTGCCCGCGCTCGTCCGGGCCCCGGTCGGCCGGCGGCCCGCGGCCGGGGATCGCGTCCGCGGCCGCCCGCACCTTCGGCCCGCGGAGTTCGGAGACGTTCGCCCGCATTCGGTCGAATCGCTCCGCGTCGATACCGACCCGTTCCGCTTTCGCGGCCGTCCCGTTGATCTGTCGCTCGAGCGCTTCGATCTCGCCGACGATCCGGCTCATCCGTGCTGTGTAGGCGACGTCGTTCAGGTCTCCTTCCCGTTCGGCGAGGGCCCGCTTGCGCTCGCGCAACTGTTCGATCTGGCGCTCGATCCGCTTCGTCCGTTTTTCGACGACGGCGGACTTGTTGTCGGCCCGTTCGTACTCGGCCTCGAACATTCCGCTCTCGACCTCGCTCGTCGCGTTCGTGGCGCTGGTCTGCATGAACGAGGACACCTGGGCGCCGACCGAGGGCGCGTCGGTCGCGTTACCGTCGGTCGTGACGTTACCGTCGGTACCGTTCGTCTCGCCGTCCTGCGCGTCGAGCGTCGCGGCGTCAGTCAGCGCGAACGCTCCCGCGAACGGGACGGCCAGCACCGTCCCGAGGACGACGATCGCGGTGAAGACCACGGCGCGGGAACTGCTCATTAACGGGACCTAACTACCGCACTAAATAAAAAAGCGGACTTTCGTTCGCACCGTTCACTCGCCGGGACGACGTCCGCAAACTCGTTCGTAGTGTTTAAAACGGATTCTGAAGTGTTCGTTTGGGTATGGCGTGTGCGGCCCCGGTTCGGTACGGAAAACTGCCTGAATGCGCTCCTACAAAAGCGCTCGCCGGAAGGCTTATCTTCGATCGTCACCCGTGTTACCACGTATCATGTTCGAGGAGTTCTCCAGCGGCTACTACTTCGGCCGGCTGTACGTCGAGCCGTTCGACGGCGATCGCGCGGTGATGCAGCGCGATCAGCACGAACGGGTCAACGAGCAGCTGTACGCGTCCGGAGAGGGCGTCGAGCGCCTCGACGCCCCGCTGGTGATGAAACTGGACGAGCGTCACATCCCGGTCCACGGCGAACCGGACGTCCCCCGCGACACGCTCGCCGTGCCGACACAAGTTCTCGACGACGTCAGGGTCCGCAACCCGCCAGCGCTCAAAGAGGTGCTGCTCGCCAAGGCCGATCGCGCGCGACAGCTCCTGCGGCTCACCGGCGGCGAGCCGACGCCGGGCGACGCCGCGGACGCCGGCAACGAGTGGGACCCCACGGCGGGTTACTGATCGACCCCCGGCGTCGAGTCGGGCGCTCGCCCTCGATACGGGTTCACCCCCGATACGGTTTTGAGCCCCGGACTGCTACGCCCCGTATGCGCGAGGCAGAGGAGACGACCCGCCGGCGCATCGCCGACCACCTCCGCGAGGGCGTCGCGACGCCGAGCGCGCTCGCCGCGGAAGTCGACGTGACGACCCACGCCGCGCTCGAACACGTCCAGCATCTCGCGATGTCGCTCGAACCGACCGACGAGCGGCTGCTGGTCGCGCCGCCGACCTGCCGCGAGTGCGGCTTCGACGACTACGACGAACCGGCGAACCTCCCCTCGCGGTGTCCCGAGTGCAAGCACGAGGGGATCGACGAGCCGGAGTTCACGATCGAGTAAGACGAGTCTCGGCGCCGACCGGCGGCGATCCGGCCTCAGATTTTGACGTTCGACGACGACGAGAGATCCGCTGAGTCGTCCTCGATCGGGCCGACGCGGACGAACTCGTAGTCTTCGTCGGTCAGGTACGCCACACCGTCGTCGACGGTCACGCCGACTTCCTCCAGATAGGCGCCCTCGCAGGGGCCGAAGGAACAGTAGCCCGTATCGGCCTCGAAGTACGCGCCGTGGTTTTCACAGACCAGCTCGCCGTTGCGCATCGCGGCGCCCGATCCCTTGTCGATCTTGATGTGGGTCATGTGCTGACAGGTGTTCAGCCAGCCCGCGATCTCGCCGTCCAGTTCGACGAGGATCGCCTCCGCTTCCTCGCCGTCGGCGTCCCGCACGGTGAAGATCAGCGTCGACTCGTCGGGGATATCCCCGACGGCCGCGATCTCGGCTCCCGGTGGCATCGTCCCCTGCTTTGCGCGAGGGTTCATATAGGTGGCTCGAAAACCGTCTGGTATGAACGCGAAACGCCGTCTCGCCGCGACGGTCGGGCTGGTCGGCGCCGCCGCGCTGGCCAGCGCCGCCGTCTACGGCGACCTGCCCGCGGAGATGGCGATCCACTGGGGCCCCGCGGGCGACGCCGACGGCTGGGCGTCGCGACCGGTCGGCGCGTTCGGCCTCCCGGCGCTGCTGGCCGCGCTGGCCGCCCTGCTGTGGTCAGTGCCGAAGTTCGACCCGCTCGGGGAGAACTACGAGGCGTTTCGCCCGACGTACGACTGGTTCGTCGTCGCCGCGCTGGCCTTCCTGGCGTACGTCCACGGGATCGTGCTGGCGACGAATCTCGGCGTCGACGTCTCGATGACGCGCGCGCTCGTCCCGGCGACGGCGGCGCTGTACTACGGCGTCGGCGTCCTGCTGGAGCGCGCGGAGCCGAACTGGTTCGTCGGCATCCGCAACCCCTGGACGCTGTCGGACGAGCGCGTCTGGACACGAACGCACGAGAAAGGCGCCGCGCTGTTCAAGGGCGCCGCGGTGCTGTCGCTGGGCGGACTCGTCGCCGGCGAGTCCGCGATCGCGTTCATCGTCGGGCCGATTCTGCTGGCCGCCCTCGCGACGACCGCGTACTCCTACTGGACGTACAGCAAGCTGCCGACCTGAACCGGGTCGCCCCAGCCCCCGTCGTTTACAAGACAGTCTTTGGTACGGGCCGTATGCCGGTCGACGCCGAGCGGTTCGAGGGCGGCGAGGAGCGCTACTCGATCGAGAACGAGATCGTCCACTTCCTGTACGACAACCGCGAGCGCGCGTACAACGTCCGCGAGATCACCGTCGAGGTTATGGGTCCGGGGTGGTCGGAGTCGGACGTCGAGCGACCGGACTTCGAGGAGTACGTCGGCTGCGTCCTCGATCTGGCGACGGTCAGCTCGATTCTCGATACTCTGGTCGACGACGGCGGCGTCGAGCGGCGCATCCTCGAGACGGAGCGCGGCGAGCGGAGCTACTACCGGGCGCCGTAGATCCGGCGGGCGAGACGCCGTCTCAGCTTCGAGAAGATCCCGTCGCGCCGCTCCCGTGGAGGTCGTCGCGGTGAGCGCGTACGCCCGCTGGACGTGCAGCGCGCTCTCGAACGAAGTGGCTTCGCGAAACCGAAGAGAAGAGCCCTGTTACAGGACGTCGTCGAAGTCCTTGTGGCCCTGGATCTCGACGCCCTCGTCGGTGATCTCGGCGAGGAACACGCCGTTGCCGCTGCCGGTGTCGCGCTCGACCGCGCTCTGAACTGCGCGGGCGGCGACCTTCTTGGCTTCCTCGTTCGAGAGGCCTTCCTCGTAGTACTGCTCTAAGGTACCGTAGGCGACCTGCATCCCGCTGCCGGTGACGGTGTAGTCGTCGGCGACGACGCCGCCAGCCGGGTCGATACTGTAGACGTGGCTGCCGTCCTCGTCGACGCCGCCCAGGATCGGGTGGATGGCGCGGAACGGCCCGCCGCGGCCGAAGTTCCCCGCGAGCGTGGCGAGCGCGTCGATGCTCATCGGCTCGCCGCGGCGCGTCTCGTAGAGGCTCGCTTCGGCGCGCAGCGTCTCGATGAACGACTGGGCGCCGCCGACCGAGCCCACGAGCGTGAGCGCAGCCGTCGGGTGGATCTGCTCGACCTTCTGGACGTCCTTGTTCGAGACGAACCGCCCGCCGAGGCTGGCGCGCATGTCCGTCGCGATCACGACGCCGTCGGCCGTCGTCAGACCGACCGTCGTCGTTCCGGTCTTGGTCACTTCGCCCTCCTGGTCGCTCTGCACGTTCTGGAACGAGCCGACCTCGGGCTCGAACGGGTTCTCCGCGCCGACGTTCTCGAAGCTGTCGTTCATTCTTCGTCCTCCTCCTCGTCGACCGTCTCGACTTCGAGATCGTCGACGATCGTGCGCACTTCCTCGACGTCGTACGGGCGGTACTCGTCGGTCTCGGCCTCGATCGCCGCGACGTCGACGCTTGCGGGGTCGATGGGGTCGTCGGAGGCCTCGGCCAGCGCTTCGAGCGCGAGGCCGACGCCCTCGTCGACGCCCAGCGCCTCAGTGTACTCGTCTTCGAGGTGGCCCTGGATCACGTCCCGGTCGCCGCCGACGGCGACGGCCTTCCACTCGGTCGCGACCCCGGAGGGGTCGGCCTCGTAGAGGTGGGGCTCGCCGTCCTCGGTGCCCGCGATCAGCAGCGAGACGCCGAAGGGGCGCGCGCCGCCGGTCTGGGTGTGCTCCTGGATGTTGTCGGTGATCGACTTGGCGAGCGTCTCGACGCCGATCGACTGGCCGTACCGGAGCTGCTCGGTCTGGGCGCGCCGTCGCGCGAAGTCGACGAGCTTGCGAGCGTCGGCGACGTGACCGGCGCTGGCGACGCCGACGTGGTCGTCGACCTCGTGGAGCTTCTCGACGCTCTCGGGCTCGATCAGTCGCGAGCGGACGCTCCGGTCGGCCACCAGCGCGACGCCGTCGGGCGTCCGGACGCCGATGGTCGCCGTGCCGCGCTTGACCGCCTCGCGGGCGTACTCTACCTGGTAGAGCCGTCCGTCCGGGGAGAAGATGGTGATCCCCCGGTCGTAGGCCTGCTGATTGTGTTGTCCCTGCATCAGTCTTCACCACGGGTAAGGGTCTCACGTTTAAAGGCCTTCTGCGAAACCCCGCGAGGGCGGCGGCAGGTTTGTCCCGTTCCGAAGGCCTCATACGTCAGTTTTCGCGACGCGGCTGGCCAATCGAATGGGCATCCCCTCGGCGACGTTCGGGACTCCTCGCCGCCGTCGTTCAGGGTGCGTCGTCGCCGTCGTAGTGACGCCGCTCGACCCGCTCGTCGAACAGCCGCGAGAGCAGCGTCGTCACCGGGCCGCCGCCGACGTCGATCCCGTCGACGGACTCGATCGGCCGGAGCTCCCAGGTCGTGTTCGTCAGAAACGCCTCTTCGGCGTTCCGGACGTCGTCGGGCGTGTAGCTCCCGGTGTAGACGGGGATATCGGCTTCATCGGCCAGTTCGATCACGACCTCGCGAGTGATCCCCGGGAGCACCGGCCCGTCGAGAGCCGGCGTGTGGATGCCGTCCTCGCCGACGAAAAACAGGTTGCTCGCCGCGCCCTCGGCGACGTTGCCGTCGGCGTCGCGCAGCAGCGCCTCGTCGGCACCCGCGACGAGTTCGCGGCGCGCGAGAATCCCGTTGAGGTAGTTGTGTGTCTTCGCGTCGGCCGGGAGCGCGTTGTCGGGGACGCGACGGGTCTTCGTGGTCTGTACAGTAGCAGGACCGTCCCAGACGTCGACGCCCTCGACGCCGCCGCGCGGGAGTTCCTTGACGATCACGACGACCGTCGGATCGGCGTCGGGCCGCGGCGTCAGCTTCCCCTCTTGGGTGCCCCGCGAGATCGAGAGCTTCACGTAGGCGTCCGCGAGGTCGTTGGCGTCGAGCGTCTCCTGAATGCGTTCCCGCAGTTCGGCGTCGGAGTGCCCGTGGCCGATCCCGAGCGTGTCGCAGGAGCCGGCCAGCCGGTCGGCGTGGGCCCGCCACTCGAAGATCGAGCCGCCGTACGCTCGCATCGTCTCGAAGGCGGCGTCGCCGTACTGGAATCCGCGATCCTCGACGCTCACCGTCGCCTCTTCGGCCGGCACCAGTTCGCCGTCGACGTGGTATTTCATGAGTTGTTTCGAGCGTACTCGCAGAAGTTGGCTATCAGGCGTTTCCCCAGTTCGAGCGAGAGCTCGGCGCCCTCGGCGTCGCGACCGACCGACCCGGTCAGGATGCTCTCGGGGTGGAACTGGACGCCGACGTGCGGGCGGTCGCGGTGCCGGACTGCCATCAGGATCGCTTGCTCGTCGTCGGTCCGGGCGGTCTCGACGAGCGGGTCGGGCAGGTCCTCGCGCTCGACCGCCAGCGAGTGGTACCGCCCCACCTCGAACGCGTCCGGTAACCCCTCGAAGATCCCCTCGCCGTCGTGGCGCACCGTCGAGGGCTTCCCGTGGACGACCTCCGGCGCGTGAACGACCGGCGCGCCGTGGGCCGCACACAGCGCCTGATGGCCCAGGCAGACCCCCAACGCGGGGTACCCGGTCTCCTCGAAGATCGGGATCGAGACGCCCGCTTCGGTTGGCGTTCCGGGGCCCGGCGAAACGATGATCCCGTCGGGATCCAGCTCGCGGATCCCCTCGACGTCGATGGCGTCGTTCCGGCGGACGATCGGTTCGACGGGTTCCTCGCCGCGGCGCTTGGCGGCTCGCATCTCGGCCTCGGCGACGAACTGGACGAGGTTGTACGCGAACGAATCGTAGTTGTCGATGACGAGGATCACCGCGCGTCACCTCCGGAATCGTCGGGCGGCGACTCGGCGGCGGCGTCCTCGCCGGACGTCGACGCGGCATCGCTGCCGGATGCCGATCCGTCCGCGGCGTCGGCCGCTCCCGCGTCGTCGTCCGCCTCGACGCCCAGGCTCGTCCGGTCGTCGAGCGCCTCGTCGACCGCCCGGATCAGCGCGCGGGCCTTGTCCAGCGTCTCCTCGTACTCGCGTTCTGGGTCGGAGTCGTGGACGATCCCGGCGCCGACGCGCAGGTGATACTCCGCGCCGCGCCGGACGAGCGTCCGGATGACGATGTTCAGCGTCGCCCGGTCGTCGAAGCCGAAGATCGCCATCGACCCGGTGTAAGGGCCTCTGCGGGTCGCCTCGACCTCGTCGATGATCTCCATCGTGCGGGGCTTGGGCGCGCCGGTGATCGTCCCGCCGGGGAACACCGCGGCGACGGCGTCCGCCAGTTCGGCTTCGGGACGCAACTCGCCGGTGACCCGGGAGACCAGGTGCATCACCTCGGAGTAGCGGTCGATCCGGCGGTACTCGGGCACGTCGACGCTGCCGTACGCCGACACCTTTCCGAGATCGTTGCGCTCCAGATCGACGAGCATCGCGTGCTCGGCGCGCTCCTTCTCGTCGCCGAGCAGTTCGGCCGCCAGCACCTCGTCCTCCTCCCCGGTCGCGCCCCGCGGGCGGGTGCCCGCGATCGGTTCGGTCTCGATGCGCTCGCCCGCTCGCTCCAGGAGGAGTTCGGGGCTCGCGCTCACCAGATCGACGCCGCGGAACTCCAGCAGTCCCGAGTACGGCGCGGGGTTGACCTCGCGCACGGCGTCGTACGCCGCGACGGGGTGGACCGCCGCCGGCGCGGTCAGCCGCTGGGAGACGTTCGCCTGGAACGTGTCGCCCTCGCGAACGTACTCCTTCACTTTGCGGACGCGCTCGGCGAACGCCGCACGTCCGCAGTCGCTCTCGAAGGTCGCGCTCGCCCGATCGTCCGGCGGAGCGTCGGCCGAAGGATCGCCCTCATCGACTCTCCGCGCAAGATCGAGCGCGCGCTCGCGCCCTCGCTCGTAGGCGGCGTCGATCGCCGCAGCGTCCTCGCCCTCGATCCGCGGGCAAGCGGTGATCCGCAGCGTCCGATCGCCATCGCCGGACTCGTCGCCGCCCCGGCGTGACGCCTCCCACGCGGCCAGCCGGTCGTACACGCCGACCTGCAGCTGCGGGAGGTCGCGGTCGTCGACCGTCGTCTCGGGCACTCGCTCGATCTCGCGAACGAGGTCGTAGGAGAGCCAGCCGATCGCGCCGCAGGGGTAGGGCACGTCGCAGCCGTCCCGGACGAGCGCCTCGCCGTCGAGCAGTCCCTGGAGCGCGGCGAGCGACGGCGAAGATCGGCCGCCGAGGCCGGCGAGCGCGTCGTCGCCCGCGTGCTCGGGCGACCGTCGAACGACGGCCTCGGAACTGACCGTCAGTCGCTCGACCGGGTCGACGCCGAAGTAGCCCCAGCCGGACTGACCGCCGGTCGTCTCCAGAAAGGCGCCGCCGGGGCCGTCGCGCGCCCGACGGTATGCGTCGAACGGATCGGCCACCGTGACGCGGACTTCCACCGGCACGCGCGCGCCGACCGGCGCGTCAGCGGCGACCGCGCGGAACGCGTCCGCGTCGGTCGCGACCGTCGGGGAACTCATTACCGGGAGAAAGCAGCCGGGAAATAACGGTGTTGCGGTCTAGCGAACCTTCGCCTGCTCGATCCAGTTCTCGACGCGCGTCGCCGAGAGGTCCGTCTCCACGGCGATCTCCTCGGCATCGGCGGCCGCGAGATCGGCGATCGACTCGACGCCGACGCCGCGCAGGCGCTCGGCGTAGGCCGGCCCGACGCCCTTGATATCCTCGAGTTCGCCTTCGGGTTCGTCGTCCTCAGCTTCGGCGCCGTCCTCCTCGTCGGGTTCCGGCTCTTCGTCTTCGGCGTCCGCATCGACCTCATCTTCCTCTTCTTCGCCTGCCTCAGCCTCGTCTGCCTCGGCCTCGTCTGCCTCAGCCTCGTTTTCATCCTCCGGCTCGGATTCGGTCTCCTCGTCCGCTTCGGATTCTCCCTCGGCATCCTCCTCGTCCGCTGACTCCTCGCTGATATCGACGATCTCGTCCGACGGGCTACGCTCCGGTTCGGCCTCCTCGATCGCCTCGTCGGCGGTCTCGGCGCTCGGCTCCTCCTCGGCGGGCTCCTCAGGTTCGTCCGACGCCGTGCCGCCCGCCTCGACCTCGGCGCTCGTGTCGCCCTCGACGTCGACGCCTTCGGCCGCGCTCTCCGTTTCGGTCGCCGGCTCGGTGTCGCCCGACTCGCGTTCGACGGTGACTCCGACGTCGCCTTGCGATTCGTCCGTTCCGTCGCCGCCGAGTCCGAGAAGCGACTTCAACGTGTCCAACAGTGACATTGTGCAGTAGTTACCAGTCGTTCCACTTAAAGCCGTTCGCCTCGCGCCGGCGACTCGGGAGACTTCGTCGACGAACGTGCCGTTTCTCGCAGGAACTGCCGCTACGGCGCGTCGCGCGGCGCCCGTCGCTACAGTTCGTCCCGAAGCGCGTCGTTCATCGCGTCGACCGGAGCGTCCTCGCCGGTCCAGCGCTCGAACGCGGCGACGCCCTGGTACAGCAGCATCCACGCGCCGTCGATCGTCGTCGCGCCGGCGTCCGCGGCGTCGCGAAGCAGGGTGGTCTCCAGCGGTCGGTAGACGGCGTCGAGCACCGCCAGATCGCCGTGAAGAGCGTCCGCGGGCACCGGCGTGGCGTCCTCTTCCATCCCGACGCTGGTCGCGTTGACCAGCACCGTCGCGTCGGCGAGCAGGTCGTCGAGCCCCTCCAGGCCGTGGCCGCTCGCGTTCGGCACGTCGGCGGCGAGGTCGTGAGCGCGCGCCTCGGTTCGGTTGGCGATCCGCACCGCGGCGCCGGCGTCCGACAGCGCGAACGCGGCGGCACGCCCGGCCCCGCCCGCGCCGACGACGACCGCGGTCGCGCCGTCCAGGTCGACGTCGTACCGGTCGAACGCGCGCCGAACGCCCTCCGCGTCCGTGTTGTGGCCGGTCGGCCGCTCGCCCGAGAAATCGACCGTGTTGACCGCGCCGATCCGGCCTGCCAGCTCGTCGGCGTCGACGTGGTCTAGCACGTCCCGCTTGAAGGGGATCGTCACGTTGAGCCCGGCGACGCCGAGTGCCTCGGCGCCCTCGATCGCGGCGCCGACGCGCTCCGGCGCCGGCTCGAAGGTGACGTAGCGGGCGTCGATCCCGAGCGCCTCGTAGCCGGCCTCGTGCATCGGCGGCGACAGCGAGTGCCCGACCGGGTTGCCGATCAGGCCGTACACGTCCATACCGCCAAGAGGCGGCCCGCGGAAAATAACTGGTGCGGTCCCGGCCGACGGAGCGGGGAGTGCAGCGAAATGGCGCAAGACCTACCAGCCCGCCTTCCGTCCACAGAAATAATGAGTAGTCGGCTTCGACATCCAATGACGGCCGTCGCCGTCACGGTGCTGTTATCGTCGCCGTGGGTGGCAGTCACACGCGTCAGTACCCCAGAAGCGTTCGGTACGATCCCGACAGTCCTCGTGAGCGGCCTGTCGGTACTCACCGCCTCGTTCCTACTCGCGTGGGGCGCCGAGACCGCCGAGAAAGACGTTCCGCGGGCGTTCGCGATCGCCGTGCTCGCGATACTGGCCGTCGCACCGGAGTACGCCGTCGACGCGCTCTACGCGTGGCAGGCCGGGCAGGGCCGGACGGGCGCCGCCGACCTCGCCGTCGCGAACATGACCGGAGCGAACCGCATTCTCATTGGCCTGGGCTGGTCGGGCATTGCGCTGTTCTCAATCTACCGGGCGACCACGAGCGGCGACGTCGCCGTCGAGCGCAACGAGGGCTTTCTCGCCGACGCCGTCGTGCTCGACCGCTCGATCGCGACCGAGATCGTCTTCCTGACGCTCGCGACCGTCTGGGCCTTCTTCGTGCCGCTGGGCGGCGGGATCGACATCCTGGACATGCTGATCCTCGTCGGGATTTACGCCGCCTACATCGCGATCATCATCCGCAGCGACAGCGAGGAGGAGGAGGTCCACGTCGGCGTACCGGCGTACCTCCAAGAGATGCCGGCCAGCATCCGGATCCCCAGCGTGTTTGCGCTCTTCGGCTACTCCGGCTTCCTGATCTTCACGGCGGTCGAGCCGTTCGCGCACGGCCTCGAGAACCTGGGCCTGCAGTACGGCATCCCCGAGTTCTTCATGATCCAGTGGGTCGCGCCGCTGGCCAGCGAGAGCCCCGAACTGATCGTCACCGCCTACCTGGTGAACAAGGCCCGGACCACGGCGGCGTTCAACGCCCTGATCTCCTCGAAGCTCAACCAGTGGACGTTACTGATCGGGACGCTCGGGGTCGTGTTCAGTATCTCGCAGGGGTACTACGGCGTCCTCGAGTTCAGCTTCAAGCAGTCGGCCGAGATATGGCTGACCGCAGCACAGAGCTTCTTCGCGCTGGCGATCCTGATCAACTTCCGGATCTCCATGCGCGAGGCGGTCGCGCTGCTCGTGCTGTTCGTCTCGCAGGTCGGCATCGAGTTCCTGATGATCGAGACGATCGAGGTCGGGCTCTCGACGCCCGATCTGCTGCTGGCGTACACGGCCGTCTACATGGTGATCGGCGGCGTGATGTTCGCGACGCGGGTCGAGGAGCTTCGTCGCGTCGGCCGTCTCGCGAAGGCGAACGCGGTCCGCGGGCGCCACGTCCCGGAGTCCGACTGAGCGGCCGCTGTCGATACTCTTTTTCCCGGCGCGCGAGTACGACTCTCCGTGATCGGGATCGTCGTCAGCAGCGCGGATTCGGCCTCTGAGCACGTCGGAGAGCACCTGCTGGAGCTGGCCGACTGGCGCCGCCGCGTCGACGACGTCCACCCGGACGCCGAGGGCGGCGGCGCGGTGTTCCGGACCGACGAGTTCGAGCTGCGCACGTTCGAGACGATTCACCTCGACGTCGAGGCCGCCGCGGCGCCGTTCGACGACCCCGACCTGCTGGTGTTCGCCTCGCGCCACGCCGGCGACACCGGCGCGCTGCTGACGGCCCACTTCACCGGTAACTTCGGGCCCGCGAAGTTCGGCGGCGAGGACAACGCCCTCGCGGCGGCCTGCCCGAACGCGCTCTCGACGGTCGTCGACGCGCTCGACGAGCGCGCCCCCCCGGAGTACGACGTCGGGATCGAGGCGACCCACCACGGCCCGACCGAGGTCGGCGCTCCCTCGATGTTCGTCGAACTCGGCAGCGACGAGGACCAGTGGCGGGATCCCGAGGGCGCCCGAGCCGTCGCCCGAGCAATCCTCGACCTCGGCGGCGCCGCGCCGTACGCCGAGCGCCAGCCGGGGGACGGCGACTCGCCGGCCGTCACCGACTGTCCGATCCGGCGCCACGTCGTCGGGATCGGCGGCGGCCACTACGCGCCCCGCTTCGAGCGGATCGCCCGCGAGACTGGCTGGCACGTCGGCCACGTCGCCGCCGACTGGGCGCTCGACGCCATGGGCGACCCCGCCGAGCACCGCGACGTGCTCGACGCCGCCTTCGAGCGGAGCGAGGCCGACCTCGCGCTCGTCGACGATGCCGACGGCGAGTACGAGGACGTCGTCGACGCGATCGAGGAACTTGGCTACCGCACGGTCGGCGAGCGCTGGCTCCGCGAGACCGACGGCGTCCCGCTCTCGCTGGTCACGCCGCTGGAGGATCGGCTCTCCACGATCGCGGACGGGCTCCGTTTCGGCGTCCCCGCGCGCGAGGCCGAACTCGTCTCCGAGGACGAGGTGGCGGTCGTCGACCTTCCCGACGACCTGCTCGCAGAAGCGCAGGGCGTCGATCGGGAGGCAGTCCGGGACGCCGTCGAACGGCACGCCTACGCCTTCGAGACGAGCGAGTCCGGCACCCGGGTCGAGGGGCGGGCGGCGTTCCCGGCCGCGGGCGACGTCGAAGACGCCGCCGACCCGGCGACGGACGACGCCGGCAGTACCGACGAGCCGGCGGCGTACCGTGACCTGATCGCGGCGCTCGCCGATGTGCTCGCCGCGAAGTACGACACGGTCGAACTCCGGAACGGCTGCCTTCGCGTCGCGACCGAAGCGTTCGATCCCGAGCTCGCCGGCGCGGCCGGCGTCCCCGAGGGCCCGGCGTTCGGCAAGCTCTCGAACGGCCAGGCCGTCGAGGTCGACGGCGAGACGGTCGCGCCCGAGGACGTGCGGTCGGTCCGCGAAGAGGAGTTCGAAGTCTGAGCCCGGCGCGAGTCGTGCCGCTCCCGAAAACTGTTTTCCGGTCACGCCCCAACTATCGGGTATGCCGCCGACCCTGGAAGTCGAGTGTACGGCCGAGGACTGCGAGATCGACATGTTCGAGCTGCACTACACCTACGACATGCCCGACGACGTGGGTGTAGCCGACTTCTCCTGCCCGTACTGCGGCGGGACCGACTGCCTCGAGGAGATCGAGGTATGACGCTGCGCGAGATCGGCCGATCGGTCGGCGGGCGCGTGCTCCGCCGGATCGGCCGGGTCGCCGGCAGCGTTCAGGAGCGCCGGCCGATCCCGGTCGACCTGCTGGAGAGCGACGACGCCCTGCTCGCAGTGTTCGACGCCGCCGGCGCGACCGGCAGCGACGTGCAGGTACGGTTCTCGCGGGGCGCCGTCCACGTCCGGATCGACCGGTTCCGCGAGCCCCACGAGGACTTCGAGATGCGCTTCCCCGGCCGCGGGCTCTCGCTCGACGGCGAGGTCGAAATCCCCGACGACGTGACGGTCGACGCCGAGGCGGCGACCGCGACGCTGACCGACGCCGGCACGCTCGAAGTGCTGCTGCCGAAGGTCGACGCCGACTCGACGGCGGACGCCGCCGCCGAGTCGCTCGACGCCGACGCGGAGTCGATCGACGCCCCCGACTCGGAGTCCGTCGACGTCGGGTCCGACGCGTAGCGCCCGCTCAGATCGCCCTCCTCAGTGTTCGTCGAGCGCCATCCCCTCCACGATCTCGAACTCCTCGCGCCCGTCGAACCGCGTCGGATCGAACGCCGCGACGCCGTCCGCGCCACAGAGCTGGCGAGCGACGAGTTCGCCGATCGCCGGCGCGCGCATGAACCCGTGGCCGTGGAACCCCGTCGCGACGAACAGGCCGGAGTCGACTTGGCCGACCAGCGGGTCGCGATCCGGCGTCGCCGTGCACAGCCCGGCCCACGCGTCGCTCGCGGTCGGTTCGACGCCGTCGACGCGCCCCGATAGTTCCTCCAAAACGTCCTCCCGAAACCACGCGTCGCTCTCGGCGTCCCAGTCGTCGGGGTCCGCCGGGACCGGTTCGGTGCCGTCGCCGGCGAGCAGTTCTCCGGCCTTCGGGCGGGCGTAGTACCCGCCCGTGGCGTCGTAGAACGAGGGGAACGCGGCCGCTCGGTCGCGTTGCTCGTCGTCCTCCGCCTCGACCCCGACGGTCAGCGCCTGCACCCGATAGGCCTCGCAGGCGATCTCGATACCCGGGTCGGCCAGCAGTCCCGGCGTCCGCGCGCCCGCGGCGACGAGGACGGCGTCGAACTGCCGAGCATCAGTATCGCCGCCCTCATCGCCGATCCGTACCGCGACCGGATCGCTCTCGATCCCCGCGCTGGTCCCCGTCTCGATCGTCGCGCCGTCGGCTTCCGCCAGCTCGGCCGCCGCCGCGGCGTACGTCGCCGGCGTCGTCGTGCCGGCCGACTCCGCGACGGCGGCGACCGCCACGTCATCCGCGCGTAGCGTCGGCCACCGGTCGGCGAGTTCGTCCGGCGCGAACAGGTCGACGTTTCGGCCGTTCGTGCGCATCCGGGGCACCTGCTCGCGGATCGCGTCGGCGTTCCGGTCGTCGCCATCGCGCGCGAACCAGACGTACGGTCGGTCGGTCAGTTCGAAGCCGGCGGTCCCCGAGAGCTCGCGAAATCGGTCGAGCGCTCGGTCGGCGACGGCGGCGTCGAGGTCCTCCGCGAACGCGTCGTAGACGATGCCGGCGGCCCGGCCCGTCGCTCCGGCGCCGACGGCGTCGCGCTCGAACAGCGTCACGTCGGCGCCCCAGCGCGCCAGATCGCGGGCGGCCGTCGCGCCGACCGCGCCGCCGCCGACCACGGCGACCGATCGATCGGTGTCGGGCGGCGGGGTTTCCGGTGATGCGGGCAGATCGAGGTCCATGCCGCGAGGATCGATCGGGAGCGACAAAAGCGTCACCTTGCGGAGGTTCAAGGCGCTCGCGCCCCTAGGGCGGGTATGCGAAGCTTCAGGATCGGCTCGGCCTTCGGCATCCCGATCAAGCTGGACCTGACGTTCCTGCTCGTGTTGCCGCTGTTCGCCTACCTCATCGGCTCGCAGTCGGCACAGATCGTCGAGCTGCTCAACGAGATCCTCGGCGCGAACATCGGCGACGGCATCTTCGTCGACGGCGCCGTCCGCTGGATTCTCGGCACCGTCGCGGCGCTCGGGCTGTTCGTCGGCGTGTTGCTCCACGAACTGGGTCACTCGCTGGTGGCCCGTCGGTACGGCTTCCCGATCGACTCGATCACGCTGTGGATCTTCGGCGGCGTCGCCTCCTTCACCGAGATGCCCGAGGACTGGCGCCAGGAGTTCGCCATCGCCATCGCCGGCCCGGTCGTGAGCGTCCTGGTGGGCGTCGTCTGCTACGGGCTGTTCGTTGCCGTCCCGCCGGACGTCGGGGGCGCCCGGTTCGTGCTGGGCTACCTCGCGGTGCTGAACGTCGTCCTGGCGGTGTTCAACCTCCTCCCGGCGTTCCCGATGGACGGCGGTCGGATCCTCAGGGCTATCCTCGGCCGCACGCGACCGTACGCGCGGGCGACGGCGATCGCCGCCGAGGTCGGCAAGTTCTTCGCGGTCATACTCGGGTTGGTCGGCCTCTTTAGCTTCAATATCCTCATGATCGGGATCGCCTTCTTCGTCTACATCGCGGCCTCCTCGGAGTCACAGCAGGTCCAGATGAAGGCGGCCTTCGAGGGCGTGACGGTCCGGGACGTGATGACGCCGGCCGACAGGCTCCACACCGTCGCGCCGGAGACGACGATCGCGGAGCTGCTCTCGCGGATGTTCAGCGAGCGCCACACCGGCTACCCCGTACTGGAGGACGGCCGCCCGGTCGGGATGGTGACCCTCGACGACGCCCGCGACGTCCAGCCCGTCGAGCGCGAGGCGTACACCGTCGCCGACGTGATGACCCGCGAGCTGGTGACGATCCCGGCCGCCGCCGACGCGATGGAAGCGTTCGACCTGCTGCAGGAGCACGACGTGGGACGGCTGCTCGTCGTCGACGCCCGCGGCGACGTCGTCGGATTGCTCTCGCGAACCGACCTGATGACGGCGCTCGACGTCGTCCGGTCGACCGACGGGATGGATCCGAACGACGCGGGCTCGCTGGCCGACTGAGAACGCGCTCGCCGGATCGCGATCAGGATTTGCTCGACGACGTCCCGGCTGATGCTCAGGACCGCTTGACGACGTCCCGGATGACGCTCTGGACCAGCCGCTCCTCTTCTAACTCGATCACTTGCGAGGAGATTTCGACGGGGACGCGCTCGCCGCCGGCCGTCGCGACGCGCACCTGCGAGCCGTCGGCGTGCTTGCTCACCATGCCCGCCCCGGATTCGAGGCGCTCGCGAAACAGCGTCTCGTAGAGCGACTCGTCTTCGGGCGGGTGGAGCGCGGTGTGGGATTCGCCGGAGAGCTCCTCGGAGTCGTACCCGAGCAACGACTCGGCCGACTGGTTGAGCTCGACGATGCTCCCGTCGTCGGCGTCGGCGACGACGATCGCCGTCGGCGCCGTGTCGACCAGCGCCCGGTAGCGCTTGCGCGAGCGCTCCAGTTCCTGCTGGCGGCGCTTGCGCTCGGTGATGTCGCGGAAGTAGATCGACAGCCCGTCGACGTCGGGGAAGATCCGCACCTCGAACCAGGCGTCGAGCAGGTCGTAGTACTCCTCGACGGTCAGCACCTCCTGGTCTTCCAGCACGCCGGCGGCCGCCTCGTAGAACTCGGTGTTCTCGATTTCGGGAAACACGTCCGTCGCCCGTTTGCCCATCAGCTCGTTCTCGGAGTGGTCCAGCAGCTCGGCCGCCCGGCTGTTGGCGTAGGTGAGCCGCCACTCCTCGTCGAGCGCGACGAACCCGTCGTCGATCCGCTCGTACACCCGGCGGATCCGCCGGTTGCGCGCCTTCTTTGCCTGCTCGGCCCGCTGCTGGCCGACGACGTTCCGGATGCGGTGGGCCAGCAGGTCGTAGTGTTCGCTGCCGGCCTCCTTGCGGATGTAGTCGGTGACGCCCGCCGAGATCGCCTCGCTGGCGACCGTCTCGTCGCCCTTGCCCGTCATGATAATGAAGGGGAGCTCGGGGTGGTCCTCGCGCACCGAGCGGAGGAACTCGACGCCGTCTTTCTCGGGCATCTGGTAGTCGCTGACGACGCAGTCGACCGTCGCCTCGGCGAGCACGTCCTCGCCCTCGGCGGCGCTGGTAACCGCCCTGACGCGGATGTCCTCGAACTCCTCCTCGAGAAACATCTCGGCCAGTTCCCCGAAGCGGGGGTTGTCGTCGACGATGAGAACCCGGATGGGACCCCCGGAGACAGTTGTCATTGTCCTCTGTCTCGTAGCTGTCAGTAATAATGGTTCCGGCGGCCCCGTGGCCGTACGGCGGTCGGGTGATGGCGACGACGGAACGCTCGTCGAACTGAATTTTCAGTTTATAAATGGAAAATATCCGGGATTAGGAACTCCGGACGCCTACCGGTTCTACTCGATGGCCTGCTCGTCGACGCCCACGAGTTCGAACAGCGGCTCGTACTCGTCGGGCAGCGAGTTCCGTACGTCCTCGAGTTCGCCCTCGGGGACGACCTCGGCGACCAGCGAGACGATCGCCTGCGCGTAGAACGTCGCGTCGGACTCGTCGGCGTCCGCCCGCTCGGCGACCCGGTCGACGAACTCGTCGAAGTCGAACTGCTGGCCCGATTCCGGCGCTCGCAGGTAGAAGTCGATATCGACCGGCAGCGGCGACGCCAGGTCGGTGGCGTCGCCTTCCGGCAATCGCTCGCCGAGCGTCCAGAGTACCGCCCGCGTGGCGCGGACCGCCTGCCCGCGCTGGCCGAACTCGGTGCGCTGCTGTGCCTTGCCGATGAACTCGCTGTGTTTCATTCTGTCTCCCCGACGGTGGTTCCACGGAGCGGCTGTTAGTCGTGTGTGTCGACGCCGCTGATACGTCGCCGCGGTGCGGTCCGCCGGCGCGGCGTCACGTCGCGTTGCCGATTCGAGCTACGTCGAACTGGCTCGGCTGACGTCCTCGTCATCGGCGGCCGTGTCGACGAACCGGTGTTGCTCGTAGTCGCCGACGTTGCCGGCGTCCGAGGCGCCGGTGGCGTCGATGCCGTAAGCCTCGTTGGCGCCCGTCAGTCCTCGCTCGTCCAGAAGCTCGACGACCGCGTCCGGCAGCGCGCGCTCGCTCGGCACCTCGACGAACAGCAGCGTGTCATGGAAGCTCTTGGCGACCCACGACCGCTCGACGCCGTCGATCGCCACGACGCGGTCGGCCAGCGCTTCGAGTTCGTCCCGGCGGGTCATCGCTCGATTCTAGCTGACTTGGATGGACCAACGTGTTCCCGAAGGTGTTCGGTTAGCTCTCGGATCTTCGAAACGGCGATCGCCGGTGCTGCCAAACATCACGGCATCTGCACGTTCCGGGTGGAGGGACGTGCAACACCCGATCGAGTCTCTGCAAAGACCGAATCGGAAGTTAAGAAATTTGAGAGGTCCAGGTGCGAGAATCGAACCCGATGCGAGACTCGCTAGCGCTCGTCTCGCGTGATTCGATTCTCTTACGAACGGACTTCCGACTCCTCACGTCCGTTCGTCGTCAGAAGGTCCAGGTGCGAGAATCGAACCCGCGTCTCAGCCTCCACAAGGCTGAAGGATAGTCCACTACCCCAACCCGGACACGTACCTCAACCTAATAGCGAGTGAATTGAAATACGTTACGCCTCGCACCGATTGCGTCAGGCGTTCTCACACGACGGCGGCGCGGTACGGCGTCTCACGCACGCGATAGCGCCCCCGCATCGGCGTCGCGCGCCACACCGCGGCGCTTTTCTCCGGCGGAGCCCTAGCGACGGGCAACTGTGGCGATCACGGACAAGATCTACGTGAAGAACCACCGGCAGCTGAGCTCCCAGCTCGAGACGCACATCCCGAAGGGCGCGTTCAAGGGCGCGACGATGGACGTGCTGTTCACCGGTGAGGGGTTGGAGAAGTTAGACGAGGCCACTCGCGATCGGGTGCTGGACTTCGCGGAGGACTTTCTGGACTGCGACTGCGACAACAATCCCTACTGCGGCTGTCCGGAGCGGAAGTTTATGCGCTACCTCCTGGAGCTTCGCGCCCAGGGGCTCGGCCCCGACGCCATCGTCGACGTGATGAGCGACGACTACATGCTCTACGCCTATCCCGGCGACGTGCTTTCCTTCCTCGACAACGGCGTCCGGACGCTGGAAGCGGTCGAGGAACTCGCGGCCGTCGAGGGCGACGAGGAAGCCAGAGAGCAGGCGCGCGACACGAAGCGGGAGCTGTCGGGCTAACGGCCGAAAGAACCGCGGTCGCCCGGGCTACCCCAGGTGGAGCGTCTCGTCCTGATCGTCTTTCTCGCGGTCGAGATCCTCCAGGTGGATCACGTCGTCGGCGTCGTCGTCGACGCGCTCGCGCAGGTGCGTGGCGTACTGCTTGTACTCGTCTAACTGTTCCCGAAGGTGATCCGCTTCCAGTTCGAGGCGCTCGTGCTCGCGGACGAAGCTCTTGGGAACCGTGACCTTCGGCGGGAACTCGTCGTCGCTCTCGTCGACGGGGCCGTCGAGTTCGTGCTCGGGGACGACCTCGACCTGGCCGTCGTGGGCAACGAGCATGTCGACGTAGTCGCGGAACACCGCCGACAGCGAGATGTCGCGCTCCTCGGCGATCTCTCGCAGCGACTCGAAGTCGTCCTCGTTGACGCGGAACGAGATCGTCTTGTTCTTGTTGCCCATGCTAGGCGTCACCTCTCGCTGAATTCACTTAACGGTTTGTCAGACGCTCGCGCGGCGGCGCCGCTGTTCGGCGAGCGCGAAAAGATCGCAGCGAAAAAACGCGCGACCCGATCAGGCCGGGTCCGCGGCGGCTTCCTGCTCGTCTTCGAGGTCCTCCAGCGCAGTGACGACCTCGCGGCGGTAGTTCTCGATCACCATCTCGTAGTGCTCGTCGGCCATCGCGGCGTACTCGTCGGCCTCGGGGTCGAAGCTCTCGATCCGGTCGAGCGTGCGCTGGGCGGTCTCGACGACCCAGCGGTCGCGCACGTCGGCGTCGACGACGGTGATCGACTCCGGCCGGACGGAGACGTTCACGTCGCCCTCGTCGGTCTCGTAGGTGCGGGGCTTGCCGACGACCGAGACGTACGCGGGCGGTTCCAGGTCCCGCAGCATGGCGGCGGCGTCGGGCTGGTACTGGCCGGCGTAGACGAAGAACGTCCCCGTCGGATCGACGATCCGGCCGCGCCAGTACTCGTTGTCGTCGCCGATGTCCTCCTTCTCGGTGAGCGTGCCGACGAAGAACACGCGGTTCGCGCGCTCTCCGGTCGGCAACAGCGCGTAGACGGGCGCTCGCTCGTCGTCCGACTCCTTGAACGTGTAGCTCGAATCGTTGAACTCGCTGGCGAACGCTCGCCGCGCGACCTCTCGACTTGGTGCGTCGCTCATGTTAGATCGACCTCGCTTTGATCAGCGTGTCCTCGACGTCCGTCGGCCCGGCCAGTTCTTCGACCTCGTCCGCGAGGACGTAACGGCCGAACACCGGTCCCGCGACGCGGTAGTACTTGCCCAGCAGGGCGTCGGCGATCTCGTCCGCGACGACTTCCGTGTCGAGCGCGTCCATCGCCATCTCCTGTGCTTCCTCTAAGGTGATGTCGGCGACGTCCTCGGTCGCTTCCTGGTTGAAGATGACCTCGTGGGCGTCGAGGCCGTCGTCGATCACGCCCTTGATGCGGAGGTCGAACTCGCCCTCGACCTCGCCGTGCTCGTTGCAGCGGCCGTTCTGGAGGACGCGGGTGCAGTCCTCCTCGGGACAGCGCTTGATCAGCCCGCTGCCGCTCTGGATGTCGACCAGCGCGCCCTCGATTTCCTCGGCGTCGTCGCCGACCTCGATGTCCTCGTCGAGCTCTTCGATCGTCGTTGTGCTGTTGAGCTTGACCGAGAACCGGCCCTCGTACTCGTCGGTGACGACGTTGCCCAGGCGGTAGACCGCGCCCTCCTTCAGTTCCTGGAGGTCGGACTCGGCCCACTTGACGAACTTGATCGTCCCGCTCTCGTCGCCGAGCAGACCCACCTGCGCGATCGAGTCGCTGCGGGGCTCCCACAGGTCGACGAGTTTCGCCTCGACCGTGTGCCACGCCTCGTCCTCGTCGATGTCGCCGACGGCGATCAGCTCGCTGCCGCCGCCGCCACCGCCGCCGAGCGCGTCGCGCTCTAACCCCGCCTCGTCGAGGTAGTGGTTGGTGACGCTGCGGCGCGCCTCGTCGACGGGCACTCTGTACTCGTCGACCAGGTTGGACAGCCGCGACTCGACGTCGTCGACGTCGATCTCCAGGTGGTCCGAAAACTGTTCGTGTATGTCTTCCGCGTGCTCTCGAAGATCACTCATGGCTTTCTCGTCTCCGCTCTGTTTTCGGTGGGAGACATTCGCCCCTTGGTCCCGTTCGTACATAAACCTGTGGCGACCGTATCGAAAGTGAAAACTGGCGGCATGGGCGCTCTCGGTCGGTTCTGCCGCACCTGTCGGCTTCCAGATTCGACCCGTATCGACGCCCTGGCGCGGGCGCACGAGCCTCGTAATCGTCCGGTCGTAACGACCCAGCGGGTCGGGCCGGCCCCGCCTGCGATGGACCTTAGTGCGCCCGTCCGCAACCGTTTCGTATGCCAGAGGCCGGTGGTCGCCGTGGGTGACCGCGACCGCGTGCGGCGGTTCGTCAGCAAGACGCTCCGCGGCGCGGGCCGCCAGCTCGAGGAGGCCCGACGGGCCTACCACGAGGGCCAGCGCACGGCGTCGCTCCCGCGCGACGAGGACGGCAAGGTCCGGATCGTCTGTCGCCGCTACGCCGAGCGACGCGCGGTCGATCTGGACGCCGACGGACGGCCCGAGTGCTTCGACCCGGATCATCCCGACTGTCAGGGCTGCGCCGAGGACGTTCGCGAGGGCGTCGTCGAGACCTGGTGACGTTCGTCAGACGCCGGAGCGAAAGTGTCGCTATTCTCGTCGATCGTCGCTACTGGACTGCGATTTCGAAGCGAAACGAAGGGGTTCGTCAAACAGTCACACGCACGCGTCCTGGCAGAAAACCTACGGAAATGCTCCGGACGCTCAGTCGCCCGCGCTGGGCTGGAGCCCGGCCTGCTCGACGTCGCGCCCGCCGACCGAGGAACGGTAGCTGTCCATCCCGTCGTCCCGCGTGACGCCGAAGTTCTCCGCGTGCAGTTCCTGGACGCGCTCGTACTCGTCGTCCGAGAGCGGCGCCACGTCGCTCGCGGCCGCCCACGCGTCGATGTCGTCGGTCGTCCGGAACGTCGGCGTCACGGACGCGACGGCGTCGTGGTACAGCAGCCACCGGATCGCGGCCTGGGCCATCGTGCGCTCGCCGTCGTTTTCGAGGAAGCGGATCGACTCCAGCTTGTCCCAGCCCGTCTCGTACCACTCCTGGGGCCGGTGCGAGCGGTGGTCGCCCTCGCCGAGTTCGGTGTCGGGCGTGACCTGCTCGTTGAGCAGCCCCGAGGAGTGGGGGACGCGCGCGAGCACGCTCGTGTCGGCGCCGTGTTTCTCGACCGCGTCGAGGAAGTGCGTGCCCGGCCCCTGTTCGAACAGATTAAACACGGTCTGGACGGCGTCGAAGCCCTGCTCGACGGCCGCCTCGCCCTCGGCGAGCCAGCCGATCGAGGGGCCCAGGGCCCAGCCGATCGAGTCGACGCGGCCGGACTCGACGAGTTCGTCCAGTTTCTCCCGCACGTCGGCGTCGACCTCGTCGACGTTCGCGTTGTGCAGTTGCAGCAGGTCGACGTAGTCGGTGTCGAGCCGGTCGAGCGACCGGTCGAGCGCCGTCTCGATCCACTCCGGCGTGATCTCCTTGGGGAGTTCCCCGTGGCCCGCCTGCGGGTTGTTGTAGAAGTCGTAGCCGACCTTCGTGCCGATGGTGACCTCCTCGCGGCGATCCGCGAGCGCCTCGCCGATGATCTCCTCGCTGGCGCCGTGGCCGTACACGTCCCCGGTGTCGAAGAAGGTGATTCCCTGATCGACGGCGTGGCGAACCATCTCGATCGCCTGCTCTTCCGAGCGGTCGCCCCACCAGTCCGTGCCGACGACCCACGCGCCGAACCCGACTTCGCTGACCTCGACGTCGGTGTCGCCCAGCGTACGGTAGTGCATACCCACGAGTTAGGAACGGGGCCACTTAGCGCGTGCGGATTGCTCTGCTAACCGAAGCGAACACGTCGCCCGCTCGCTCGGCTGTCATCCGATCGGTGGCGTTCAGTCAGTCGAACACGCCCTGTTCGTCGATCCGGGCGGTCAGCAGGTGCCGGACGCCGACGACGAGGCCGTGGTCGGAGTGCTTGGCCCAGATCGCCGTCTCCTTTTCGTGGCCGGGACGCGCGGTGTCGGTGAACGCGCCGAGCAGCACGGCTCGGCGATCGCACATCACGATGCGGCTCAGCCACTTCTGCTCGATCTTCGTGGTGTCTTCCGCTAGTTCCGTCGTCCGAACCGTCGCGTCCGGAACGTCGGACTGCAGTCGATCGGCCACCTCGTCCGACGGCACCTCCGTGAGCACGTCTGCGCCGTCGTCGCTCGCGGCAGCCAGCCGCGCCCGGACCTCGCGATCCATCGCATTCCCGTCGGTGACGAGCAGGTACACCTCGTCGTCGGCGTCGTCGAGCAGCGACTCGACGCGGTCGTTGACGTGTTCGTGGTCGGCGATCGCCCAGGCGCCGGACTCCTCGAGGTCATCCGACCCCTTGAGGTTCGACAGCGCGTCGTCGATGTCAGTCAGCGTCTCGGCGTACTCGTCGCGCAGCACCTGCACCGCCTCGTCCCTCGGGAGCGCCTGGTACTCGCGCGGATCGGACTGCTGGACGTCCACCAGCCCCCGGCGATGGAGACGTTCGACCGCGTCGTACACTCGCGAACGAGGCACTTCCGAGAGGTCGCTTACCTCTTTCGCGCTGGCTTTCTCGACCCGCGAGAGCGCGACGAAACAGCGCGCCTCGTACTCGGTGAGACCCAGTTCCTCCAGTAGCTCGATCGCCTCGGACTCTGTGGGCATGAGATGGTCGTCTTAGCGTCGTCCTACAAGTATGCTGACCGGCGGGTTGATTACGTCGACGTGCGATCCGATTGCGGCTTCCGGCGGAACCGCTACCGACTCGTTGCGCCCCCGGTCGTCCGCTCGACGGTCCGCTCGTCGGCGTCGAACGCGACGAGCCCGACGTCGTCGAGCTTGGGGAGGTGCGCGTGGTAGAGCGTCCGCTTCACGCGCTCGATGCGCTGCTCCGGGACTGCGTCGACCGGCGCCTCGACTTCGCCGACTGCGACTCTCCGCGTCAGATCGGCGAGCGCGGTCGTCTCTCCGCGACTGGGAAGACAGTCGAGTGCGAGTCGACGTCGCTCGTCCGCCAGCGCCTTCAGCTTCTCGGCGTCGCGCACGTCGTCGTCGAATCCGGCGGCGGAAAGTAGCTGTTGTGCCATTGTAGATTCGAGGCGATGCGCGTACTTGAGGGCGCCGTGAGTGCAACCGTGGTAACGGTGCTGTCGTTACAGGCGGAACAACAGCGCTCGCGAACTCCAGTACCCCTGCCGTCTCCGACTCGACTACGGCGTCATCCGGCCGCCGACCGTCCGGTTCGAGAACACTACCCGCTCCGTTCGCCGACCTTCACGAGCTGTTTGCCGATATTCTCGCCCTCGAACAGCCCGAGGAACGCGTCGGGCGCGTTCTCCAGTCCCTCGGTAACCGTTTCCCGGTATTCGATCTCGCCGGCGCCGACCCACGCCGCGAGATCGCGCGTCGCCTGCTCGAACCGCGGGGCGAAGTCGCCGACGAGGAACCCCTCGACCGTCGCTCGCGACTCGATCAGTGTCGGCAGCTTTCTCGGCCCGGTCGGCAGCTCCTGGGCGTTGTACAGCGAGATCTGGCCGCAGATCGCCACCGTGGCGTCGACGTTCAGCTTCGTGAACACCGCGTCGGTGATCTCGCCGCCGACGTTGTCGAAGTACGCGTCGACGCCGTCCGGCGCGGCCTCGTCCAGCGCGGCGCCGTAGTCGTCGGTTTCTTTGTAGTTGATCGCGGCGTCGAACCCCAGCTCGTCTTCGAGGAACGCGACCTTCTCCTCGGAGCCCGCAAAGCCCACGACGCGGGCGCCCGAAAGCTTCGCGATCTGGCCGGCGACCGAGCCGACCGCGCCCGCCGCGCCGGTCACGACGAACGTGTCGCCGGCCGCGACGTCGGCCACCTCGCGAGTTCCGAAGTAGGCCGTCCGACCGGGCATCCCCAGGACGCCCAGCGCCGTCGAGACGGGGCCGAGGTCGGGATCGACCGACTGCAGCTCGGCGCCCCGCGCGGTCGCGTAGTCGGCCCACTCCAGGTTGCCGGTGACGACGTCGCCCGCCTCGAAGCCGGTTCCGCGCTCGTCGACGACCTCGCCGACGACGCCCGCCCGGAGCGGGTCGCCGACGGCCCACGGCTCGGCGTAGGACTCGCCGGCGTCCATCCGTCCGCGCATGTAGGGGTCGACCGAGAGATACAGCGTCCGAACCAGTGCCTCGCCCGGGCCTGGCTCCGGGATATCCTCTTCGACGAGCTCGAAGGTGTCTCGGTCGGGCCGTCCGTCGGGACGCTTCGCCAGCAGGAACTTCCGATTCGTTTCCGGCATCACTCCGTGTTCGCTCGACGGCTCAAAGACCGCACCGGTAACGGACGCACTGTCGCCGAGGGTCAGGGTCATATGTGGTGACCGACGGGCGGCGCTGAACCGACCTCGTCGGGTCGTCCGGACGCACCTCCGTAGCGTCGACTGCGCCGCGCACCTGCGTTTTATTCTCGCCGTATCGAACGTTATTGATGTGTCATGATCATGTGGATTTATTATGCTCTATAGGAAAGGATGTGCCATGACCAGTGAGAGCGGGAATCAGTCGACTACCGGCGACGGATCGCCGGGGCTCGGCGTCGACGAGATCGACGCCGTCGACCCGGAGGCGGTCGCGGCGCTCGACGACGAACGGGACCGGGACGACCCCGCTGTCGACGTCGAGTCGCTCACCCACGAGGATCTCACGCCCGAACGGTTCGACGAGTTCGTCGAGGACGTCGACGCAGGGCGCGTCGCCACGTCGGACGGGGCCGAGGAGGACGTCCCGATCGACGCCTCGATGGACGAGCTGTTCGCCGAGCGCTGATCCCGTCGATTTCCCGCCTGTCGCCCTCCCGTCCGGCCGACGGCGTCGCTCGCGGCGAACCCGGCCCCGACGGAAACCCATTTTACGCGCGGCGAGCAACCTCTCGTCATGACAAAGCGGCACGTCAGCCTCCCGGCGGACGCCGAAGCCGGGTTAGAGAAGTTCCTCGACGAGGTAGACAGGCGACTCGCCTCGGACGAGGACACCTGTTCGGTCGTCGAGGACGTGCTCGTCGACCTGCACGGCGACCGGGACGCCTACGAGCGCTGGCAGGCCGGCGAGGACGTCTCGCCCGCGGAACGCGTCCGCCTCCAGGGGTACGACCCGTGTAACTCCACCCTGGAGAGCGAGTACTACGCCGAGAAGGACGAGGAGAAGTTCCGCGAGTCAAAGCACCTCCAGTGGCTCTGGCGGCAGTTCGACGCGACGCCGATGGCCGACAACGTCGAGTTCGCGCTCCGCTTCCGTCGGATGCTCGGCAATCACCTGTTCGCCGAGTGCGGGGACGACTGCCGGTTCTTCAAGGGGATCTCCGTCACCTACGGCCACAACGTCGAGATCGGCGACAACGTCGTGATCCACGACGACGTCCACCTCGACGACCGCGGGAAGCTGACGATCGGCGACAGGGTGTCGATCTCCGACGGCGCCCACCTCTACAGCCACGATCACGATCTCGTCGACCAGACCGCCGTCGAGAACTTCCACACCATCGTCGAGGACGACGCCCGGGTCACCTACGACGCGATGGTGCGCGCAGGCTGCCGGGTCGGCGAGAACGCCGTCGTCGGCGCGCGGGCCGTCGTGCAGGGCGACGTGCCCGACCACCACGTCGCGGTCGGGATGCCCGCCAAGAGCGTCAAGATCAAGCCGGGGTGGGAGGACGTCGCGACGCCGCTGGACGCCGACGGCGTCAACGCCAACCGGCAGGACCAGCGGCGGGTCGAGCGCGACCTCCCCGACGACTTCGAGCCGTTCGACGAGTTCCAGCGCGACCTCGAACCGCCGGCGCCGCCTCGGTCGCCCGACGAGTAGGGCGGCCGTCGTTCCCGCGACTGCCGTCAGCCGCCGGTATTTTCCTCCCGCGGTGGGATCCCGCACCGAACAATCAAGTTGTGTGAGAACGTACGACATAGTGATGGACGTCTGGCAGTGGGTCCTGCTCTACGCCGCGTTCCTCGCGCTCGTCCAGTTGCTGATCTACTACTACCTGCGCCGGGGACGGGACCGGCAGTCGGTGACGGTTTCGGGCGCGGGCGATCGCGGCCGCACCAACGGCGCCGTCCCGAACAGCTCCGGGCTCCGGGAGATGTCCGGACCACCCGACGACGGCGAGGCGAGCTCCGACACGGATCCCCGGGCCGACGCCGACGAGGAGACGATCGTCTGTCCGCACTGCGGCGCGCACAACGAGCGCGAACCGACGTTCACGTACTGTCGGAACTGCGTCTCGCAGCTCGGCGCCTGAGCGGCCGCGCGAGTCTCGCGGCGCCGCGTCTCGCCGCCGTCCGTACCCTTTTGCGTCCGGCGACGAACCCTCGGGTATGCCCCACGGCGTCGCCGTCAACGTCGGTGCCAACACCAACATGCCGGGCGTCAGAGGCCCGATCTACCCCGACGGCCGGTTCCGATACGTGCCGATCCCCGAGCGCGAGCCGGCCGCCGAGTCCGTGCCGACCTACGCCGACCTCGATCTGGCCGTCGACCTGCCCGCCGAGGCGCTCGACGAGCCGGTCCACCTCGATCCGACGTTCGCCGAGTACCCCCGCTGCGATCGCTACACCTACGGCGACGACTACGCCGCGAAAGCCGGCCCGCTCTCGGAGCTGTCCGCGGGCGACTACGTCTTCTTCTACGCGACGCTGTCGACCGTCGCCGAGACCGGCGAGGATGCCGCCGAGCCGACCGCGGCCGGCGCCCGCGCCGACTGGATCGCCCCGGAGTGGGGCGCCTACGTCATCGGCCAGTTTCGGCTCGCTCGCGATCCGCTCACGGGCGAGGAGTACCGTGCGCTCGATCCCGACGAGCGCGCGTGGTTCGACGCCAACGCCCACGTCCGCCGCGAGACGTTCGACGCGCGCGTGCTGCTCGCGGGCGATCCCGAGAAATCGGCGCTGTACGACCGGGCGGTCCCGCTGAGCGAGTCGGATGCGGGCAGCGACGCGAACCGGCTCGTCACCGACCTGTCGAGCGACTCGGGGAAGGGTCCGTGGTGGCGTCGGCCGATGCGGTTCGACGACGCCGGCGTCGAGGAACTGCTCGCGATCCGCGAGAACCGGGCCGTCGAGCGGTGCTTCGCGGCGCCCTGACGTGCAGTGTTGCGGACGCGAGGAACGGTCTCAGGTCGAGTAGCGTCCCGGCCGACCCCGATGGATTTTGTCTCGGCGCCCGCAGTTTGCGGTATGGGGGAACGAGCCAGGAAAAGCGCGGGCAACGTCGGACGGCACTTCGCTGACTTCACGCGGCGGGACTGGGAACAGGCCGTGGATGGCGGCCCGCTCCGCTTCGCGATCGTCGGGATCGGCGGGTTCGCGCGCAATCGCGCGCTACCGGCGATCACCGAGGTCGAAACGACAGAGGTGACCGCGCTCGTCAGCCGCTCCATCGGCGAGTCCGACCCGATCGTCGACGAGTACGGCGTCGACGCGGTGCTCTCTTACGACGAGTTTCACGACGGCGCGGCGACCGACAGCTACGACGCGGTGTACGTGGCGACGCCGAACCTGTTCCATCGCGACTACACGGAGTCGGCTGCGCGGCACGGGAAACACGTCCTCTGCGAGAAGCCGCTCGCAGCGAGCGCCGAGGACGCCGCCGCGATGGTCGACGCCTGCGACGACGCGGGCGTGACGCTGATGACCGCCTATCGGCTGCAGTTCGAGCCCGCGGCGCGTCGCACCCGCGAGATCATCGGCGAGGGCTGCATCGGCCGCCCAGTCCAGATCCACAGCAACTTCTCGACGAAGCTGCTCGACAACTTCGGTCCGGACCACTGGCGACTCGACCCCGAGATCGCCGGCGGCGGCGCGATGTTCGACATCGGCGTCTACCCGCTGAACACCTCGCGATTTCTGCTGGGCGAGGATCCCGTCGCCGTTCAGGGTGAGACCAACTCCTGGGAGCCGGCGTTCGACCGCGTCGACGAACACACCGCGTTCCAGCTTACCTTCCCCGACGGCGTCGTCGCCTCCTGCTCGACGACGTTCAACGGCCAGCCCAACAGCCAGTTGAAGATCGTCGGCACCGAGGGGTCGATCTCGATCGACTCGCCGTACGGCGACGTCCCCCAGGAGATCGTCGTCGAGTGCGGCGACATGCGCATGGAGTACACCGGCCCGCCGGTCGACGACGTCGTCGAGGAAGTCGCGTACTTCGCGAACCACGTGCTCACGGATCGCCGCCCCGAACCGGACGGCCGTGACGGCCTCGCCGACCTGCAGGTAGCCGAGGCCGTCTACGAGTCCGCGGAGACGGGCGAGCGCGTCGAATTCGACGACCCGTAGGACGCCGCCAGCACCGCAGCTCGCGACCGCGGACGACGGGAGAACGAGACCTTTCGACCGGCGCTTTGCTCAGCCCGCGAGCGCCGTCTTCACGTCGCTGACGCTCTCGGTCTCGACGATCACGGCGACCTGATCGCCCGACTCGATCGTCGTCCCGGGCAGGGGGATCGTCAGCGACTCGTGCTCGCGGCCGTGGGCGTAGATCCGGGCGCTCTCGGGCAGATCGACGTCGCTGACGCGGCTGCCGACCGCGGACGAGCCGTCGCCGATCGTGAACACCGACAGCTGGAGCTGTTCGGTCAGATCCGAGAGCACGTTGAAGTCACCGCCCAGCAGCGCCGTCTTCGCGCCCGCGGCGCCCAGGCGTTCGGGGTAGATCACCTCGTCGACGTCGTCGGCGTACTTCTGGTAGATGTCCTGGCGGTAGTCCTCGTCGATGCGCAACACGGTGCGGGCGCCGTGGTGCTTGCCGATCATGCAGGCCGCGAAGTTGACGTTGAGGTCGCCCGTGAGGCCGGCGACGGCGTCGATCGTCGCCATCTCGATCGCCTCGAACGTCTCGTCCTCGGCGCCGTCGCCGTCGACGACCTGGAACCCGTCGCTCCGGCCCCGGTCGACCTTCTCGGGGTCGTTCTCGACGACGATGACCTCGTGTCCCTCCTCGCGCAGGATGCGGGCCGTCCGGATGCCGACCCGACCGTACCCCACGATAACGAACTTCATGCGAGATACCTACGCGGTCGACCCTCAAAAAGACTGGTCCCCGATTCGCCGCCGGGCGTCGATCCGATACCGGCCCTGGAGCGGGTCCGTGGCGGCCCTCAGAGTCGGTTGGACTGGGTCGAGAGCACGTCGCTAACGTTCTCCAGTTCCTGCGAGAGCAGTACGACGACGTCGTCGACCGCGACGATCCCCCGCAGGGCGCCGTCGCCGTCGATCACCGGCAGTCTGCGGACGCCGGCGTCGGCCAGGCGCTGGGTCACCTCGAACACGCTCGTCCCCGCGGTGACGGTGACGACGTCGCCGGCCATCACGTCCGAGACGTGTCGATCCGCCAGCGTCCCCTCGTCGTCGATCGACAGCGCGATCGTGCGATCGGTGATTATCCCGATCGGCGATTCGTCGTCGTCGACCACGACGACGCTGCCGACCCCCTCGCTCGCCATCGTCGCGGCGACCTCGTGCAGCGGCGTGTCGCCCGTCGTCGTAACGACGTCCTCGGTCATGATCTCGTCTATCGTTCGCGGCCGGATCGCCCGCTCGCCGCCGGACTGATCGATTCCGGGCGTACCGCGGCCCGACCGGGGTCGTGGCTGCTGGGCTCCGGTTCCGCCGCCGGCCTGTCGGCCCGAACTGGGCGCGTTACTCTGGTCCCAGTCGCCCGAGACCCGCGCTTGCTCCTGGTAGCTCCCTTGCTGCTGGCGCCTGCCCGGATGCTGGTTCCGCTCGGGCTGACGGCCGCCCTGTTGGTGCTGTCCGGCGCCCTGCTGGGGCTGCTGGCCTCTCTGGCGCGATGGCGTCTGCTCGGGCTTTCGCGGGGGCGCTCCGCGGGGCGGCGACTGCTGGCCGCGCCGTGGCGGCTGCTGACCCTGTTGGTGGGCTGGCTGGCGCTGGGACGGCTGCTGCCGTTCGCCCGGTTGCTCTCGGGACGGCCGTTGTCCCCGCTGTGACGGTTGTTGTGCCTGCTGTGACGCTTGATGCTGCTCTCCCCGACGCTGCGGCTGGTCCTGTCGTGACGATTGGGGCTGCTGTTGGCGACGTGTCGGTTGCTGCTGGGGCGGTTTCCGTCGCCCGCCACCGGACTGCTGGCCGCCCTCCGGCGGTTGCTGTTCCCCCCGTCCGCGGTCGAACGGTCGTTCCCGATTCGGGTTATTCTGCTCTCGTTCCCGATTCGGGTTACTCTGCTCTCGATGTCTGTCCGTCGGTGCTCGTCGGTCCGGTCGCTCGTCGTTTCTGTCTCGTGGCATGATCGGTGCTCGCGGGTGTCGCCGTCGCTGGAACGCGACGCGGTAGATACGCCGGTGAGCAGGACTCGGTTCCACGAGTCCGCGTAAAAAGTGGGCGAACCGTTCAGTCGTAGCGCGGTCGTACCCGCGCTGAACGGTTCGGTAAGACTGCGTTAGGATATCAGGAACGGGATCGCGATCGGTCGGCGCTGACTGTTGCCGAAGGCGGGCGTCGAGACGAGGAACGGACGACCTGAATCAGGATCGCCACGATCCGATCGCGTTTCGGAGCCGACCGGGGACGCCGAGCAGCGACAGGCCGGTCCCGACCAGCACCATCAGCACGTACAGTCCCAGCGTCGACAGCCAGATGACGATCATCGCGAAGATCGCCCAGCCGCCGCCGAGATAGGGCGTGTACAGCGCGGCGATCGTCATCGCGGTGCCGTACAGCAACACCAGGTACGGCCCCCAGCCCCGCGCGTGGCCGCGCCGGACGCGCCTGCGGACGTAGCGCTTGAGATCTCCCTCGAACTCGTCGCGGTCGACCGTCCGGTCGTCGACCTCGTCCTCGAACTCGTCGAGTTCGGAGCGCAGATCGGCGATCTCGCTGTTCAGCCGCGCTACCTCGCTCGCCGGCGCCGTTCCCGGTCGGACGCGTTCGGAGGCGGTCGGGTCGTCCGGGTCCGTCGGGTCGTCCGACGCGGTCGGTTCGTCCGACGCGGTCGGACCGTTCGGCCCAGTCGAGTCGCCGGACTCCGCGTCGGCGTCCGCGTCGGACCCGCCGTCGGTCTTCGGGTCGCCCGACCCCGTCGCAGAGCTATCGGAGTCCGTCGTCTCCTCGCCGAAATCGGCGTCGTCGTCCGGTCGTTCGGATGAATCCTCGCCAGTCATCGCTTCGGTTGTGTCAGATTGTCGAGCGCCATCACGTTGTACTTGCCGGTCTGTCGTCGTTCGGTCGTCCGATGCGTGCGCGTCCGACTCGCCGGCCGCGCAGGCGCCGCTTCTCCCCGGCCCCGGCGCCCCGTTCGGCCCCCGGCCGACGCCGGCGGCCGCGGCTCCTTCGGCGAGTCCGCTCGGATCGTACCCCGGCTCGTAGTCCATCGCTGCGGCGTCGTCGGCGTCGAGCCGGTCGGCCAGCACCGCGTTGACCACCGCGCCCAGCATCACGATCAGCGCGCCGAAGTACAGCCACGTCACGAGCAGCAATACCCCGCCGAGCACGCCGTAGGCCGCGAAGGTGCCCGCGTTGGCCGTGTAGAGCTGGAAGCCGGCGCCCAGCACCACCCAGCCCAGCGACGCGAACAGCGTCCCCGGCAGCGCCTCGCGCGGGTCCATGTCGGCGTCGGGCAGCAGCAGGTACATCGGGAAGAACACGACCGCCAGCGTCGCGACCAGCAGCGCGAACCCGATCTGGGGCGACATATCGCCCGCGGGCACCCGATCGATCGCCGCCCCGAGCACCGTCATCGAGGCGACGCCGACGACGATCGCCACCGAGACCGCCAGCGCGTTGAGAAACTCGTTGACGATCGTCTTCGAGCCGATCGTGCCGTACACCTGCGAGAACGCCTTGTCGAGCCCGCGGAACAGCCGCAGCCCGCTCCAGAGCAACACGACGGTCCCGACGATCGTCGCGCCGCCGCGGCCGGACTCGCCGGTCAGCGCTTCCGTGAGAAGATTCTGGGCGTCGGGCGTGAGAAACTCGCCGGCGGTCGCGACGACCTGCCCCTCGAAGACGGCGCCGCCCATCACCGAGGCGATCACCAGCCCCAGCAGCGACAGCGGGATCAGCGAGACGAACGCGTAGTAGGCGACCGCGGCCGCCAGGAACGTGATCTGTTCTGACCGGGCGGCCACCGCTACCGCGCGAACGTCGTCCGGAACGGCGTCGAGTCGCTGTCGCACGGGTGGTAGTTCGGCGCCGCTGCACAAATATTCCCGGCGTCCGCGGGCGGCACACAGCCGGACGACGCCGAGCGTCCGGATCGCGACGCCGCTCGTCGCTTCGATCTCCGCGACGCCGCTCGTCGGCGAGACGTCTGCTCGACGTCGGCGTCGCGCTTACTCGCTCGTCGCCGCTTCGATCTCCGCGACGGTGGCGTCGGTCTTGAACGTCGTCCCGCCGTAGTGGGCGCGCGTCGCCTCGTAGCCGGCGTCCCGCAGCTGTTCGAGAAAGTCGTCCATCGCGACGGCCGATCGCGTCCACTGCTTGCAGAGCTTGTGCTGGTCGAAGTGGGTCGGCTCGTCGAGTTCGGCGCCCAGCGTCGAAAGCAGGTCCCGGCAGTCCTCGGCGGTGCCCATATCGTCGCTCACCTGCTCGCGGGTCGCCGCGGCGAACTCGCTGTCGGTCAGCTGGCCCAGCCAGATCGGCCCCGCAGTGAGGACCCGATTCCCACCACAGTTCCGGCACGTCTCCGGCGGGTGGGCGATCAGTCCCGGCTCGCTCTCGCGGTGGAGACAGTCCTCGCAGTGGTGGACGTGGCCCAGCCCGTCGATCGCCTCGTTGGCGTCGGTCGCGCTGTGGTCGAGTTCGAGGTAGGTGCGCGCGTAGTGGTTCGTGGCGTGAGAGAGGATCGGCGTCGCGCCGACGTCGTACCGGGCGGCCGTCCGGACGAGCGCGGAGACGAGGACGCGCAGGCCCATCTCGGCGTGGTACTCGGTGTTCCGGGGGATCGCGGAGTACTTGCGGACGCCGCTGTCGAAGTGCGCGCCACAGAGCGGCGCCGTGTCGGTCGCGGTGACGCAGACGAGATCGCGGGTGTTGGCCAGCGCGGCGTCCGCGAACGGCATCGGCGTCCCGAACGGGTCGATATCGACCACGTCGTACACCGACTCGTGGAGCAAGGCGTTGACGTTGCGCTCGACGACCTCGCCCTCGACGCCGTTGCGTTCGAGATTTCGCTCGCAGAGCGCGACGGCCTCGGGATCGAGATCGCAGAGCGTGACGTCCCAGCCGTCGACCGCGGCGCGGACGCCGCGGGCGCCGCTGGCGGCCATCGCGTCGAGGTACGACGCGGCCCGCTCCTCGCGCTCGCGGTAGGCCCGCAGCGCCGCGACGGTCAGGTCGCGGTTGAGCTCCTGAACGGGGTTGAAAAACACCGCGTCGTCGATGCCCTCGGACTCCTGTTCGGGCACCTCGATCTCGACTGCGCCCTCCCGGATCTGCATGCCGACTGCTCGCCCCCGCGGGGCGAAAAGCCCCACGATGCGCGGCCGGGGCCGCAACGGGTCGCGACAACGCTCGGAAATCGACCGTCGGTCTTTGACCTGTGAGGAAAGATACCACGGAGAACGCGGGTTGCGAGACTGGCCCCGTCGCCGGCACAGACTCCTGATCGAGCCGATCACCGTACTCCACGTCGACGACGAGCCGCCCTTGCTGGACCTGACGAAGACGTTTCTCGAGCGCCAGGGCGGCATCGAGGTGCGGTCCGAATCGGATCCCGAGCGCGCTCTGGAGCGACTCGACGGCTCGATCGACTGCGTGCTCAGCGGCTACCAGATGCCTGCGATGGACGGCGTCGAGCCGAGCGACGACGCGAGCGACGGAAGCGTCGGGGCGAACGACCGCGACGCGGCCGATCGGAACTCCAAGACGGCCGACGGCGCCTGACCCCCCGCGACCGAACCTGTTTTGAGAGGGGGTTTCTAATCTGTGTGGCGTGACCCGGGTGCTCGGCGAGCCGTCGATCCGCGCACGCCAGTCGGCGCGGCCAGCGGAGGGTCGACCGTGACCGACGCTGACGCCGACGACTGGCGCGCGGACCTCGCGGCCGCCGGCGAACTGACGCCCGCGGTCGTCGAGCGCGTCACCGCGATCCACGGCGACCGGGGCGCCCGCGCCATCGAAGCCGTCGCCGAGGGGCGCGTCAAGGAGTACCGCGATTTCACCGTCGTCGTCGGCCACTCCGACGAGTACGTCGTCGAGGGCCGGGGCTGCACCTGCGAGGACACGCTGTACAACCTCGACCCCGACGACCCGACCGACCTCTGCTGGCACGCGCTGGCGGCGACGATCGCCGACTCGATCGACGCGGCCGACCACCACGACATGTACTACTCCGACGTCCGCGAGTTTCTCTGAACGGGCGGCGTCGCCGCGATCTCGCTATCCGGTCTGATAGTTCATCGCCGTCGAAATTCCGGTAAGCCGAACGTACCCCGGGACGCCGTCACTCCGACGTCCGGAACAAGACCGTATACTTCAATTACCGTCTCGGAGGGCCGGTAACCGCCTGTTGCGGTTCGAATAGCCGAAATATGCCGTCTACTATCCCCCGAATACCTTTTACTCGATTTCCTCCAGCACTGACCATGCGACGACGAACGTTCGTCACGGCGTGCGGTGCTACCGCTCTCGCAGGATGCTTCGGCTCGGACGCGGACGACCCCGACGACAACGAGTCGGGTGACGGGCCCGCGGGCAACGAGAGCGACGGCGCCAACAGTAGCGATGGTGGTAACAGTAGCGATGGCGGCGACTCGCTCGGCGCGACCGACCCCGAGCCGGTCGAGTACTCCGGCAGCGGCAACGCGACGACCGAACCGTTCACGGTCCGCCCCGGTCTCACCATACTGGACATCGAACCGATGACGGGGCTGCGGGTCGACGTGATCGACGCCACGGGGGACGTCTGGCGGTCGCTGGAGGGCGACATCCAGAACTACAAGTCGTTCATTCCGATCGACGTTCCCCAGGGCGAGTACACGATGGAGATCCGGACCGACAGGGACTGGTCGGTCACGGTGATCCAGCCGACCGTGGGCGACGGCGACCTCGTCACGCCGCCGGCCACGCTCGAGAACTCCGAACCGGCCTACCTCGGCCCCATCGACTTCAGCGACGTCAACTCCGTCGCGATCGACCACACCGGCGTCAGCGAGTTTTCGCTGAAGCTGTACTCGCTCGGCGGCGAGTACCTCGGCGAGATATACGCTAACCAGGGAATCTTCGAGGCCGACGTCTCGCTCAATCACGGCGGGCAAGGCTGGATCGTGTGCGCCGCCGTGAGCGACTACGAAGTCACGCTCGAGACCGACGATGGCGACACCGACTCGATGCTCCGGTCCGGCGATGACGGCGGTGGCGGCAACTCGTCGGCGTAGCATCGGTCCCTCGACGACGACTATTTTCGGCCGCGAGAACGAGAACGGTCTTTAGACGCCGGTAGAGTACCGCAGGATGCCGGCGACGCCGCCGAACGCGTCGTAGAGCTGCTCGCCCTTCTCGAAGTCCGTCGAGATGAACGTGGTGTCGGTGCCGCGCTGCTCGGCGATGTTGATGAGGTGGTCGATGGCGTCTTCGCGGGCCTCCTCGTCGACTTCGACCTCCTCGCCGCACTCGCTGCAGGTGTGGACGGGCGTGTTCTTGCGCCGATCGATCACCTCGCGCTCCTCGTGCCCGTTCGAGCACTCGTAGGTGACGACGTCCTTGCGGAGATCCTCGCTGATCAGCAGCGTCTCGACCGATCCCATGATGAGGTTCTGGCGGGTCTGCTCGAAGCCGTAGGTCGCCTCCTCGCCGCCGTGGAGTTCCTTGAAGAACTCCTCCATCAGCGACTTGTCCTCCATGAGCTCGGCGTCGGCCAGCGCCTCCTCGCCGGCGTCGACCAGGTCGTACAGCCCGGACTCGTCGGTGTAGGAGACGTCGAACTTGCCGAGCACCTTGTCCTGGAGCTCGTGGTGGAGGTAATCGCCGTCTAGAAATTCGTCTTTCGTCGGCGAGGGACCGCCCACCAGGATGCCGTCGAGGTCGTGGCGCTCGGCGACGAACAGGTCGTTGGCCATCCCGGCGACCTCCTGGTAGAAGTTGTCGATCGCTTCGAGGCGCAGGCGGGCGAATCGCTGGGCGGACTGGCCACCCTTGCGCTGTTTGCCCGGCACCAGCGAGGAGGCGGACTTGACGGGCTCGACGCGCTTGCCCCGCAGCCAGCCGACGTTGGCTTCGCGCCGGTCGAGCACGATCAGGCCGTACAGGCCCTTGTCGGCCAGCATGTGCTCTAACGGTTCGGTCAGGAACGCCGAGTCGCAGTGATATCGGAACGACTCGATCGGCTGGGGCGGGTTCTCCAGCACTTCGGTGACCATGTCGGTCCGGCCGCCGCCCGAGTCGACGGCGCCCGAGAACAGCACGACGCCGTTCTCCGGCGGTTTCGTGTCGAAGTACTTCAGGCGGGCCTTGATGCTCGACAGGGCGTCCTGCACGGCGGTGCGGGTCTGCTTGGACTTGATGTTCGAAGCCTCGCTGTGCTCCTGTGTGACGTGGGCGACGACGTCGCTGATGAGCTTGTCCGGCGGCACGTAGATGGTGACGAGCTGGGTCCCCGAGCCCTCGTACTCCTTGAGGCCCTCGATGACCTTCCGGAACTCGTACTTTTTCCGGTCGGACTGTTCGGCGTCCTGCTGACTCATTGTGTGTACTAGCCGCCGGAGCGTGTAAGTATGCTTTGACCTGGCAGCAGGCGGGCGTACGCGAGTTCTCTCGACCCCGCTCGAACGTCCGCGAGCGGCCGCTCGGCGCCCGGTCGCCCGCCGGCGTCGACCGTCGGCACTCGGTCCGCCGCGGCGTCAGGTCGGCGCAGTGATACGACGCGCTCAGCGGCGCCGAGCCAACCGCGCGCGTCCTGCGATGTTTTATTACCCGCGGGTGACTGTGGTCCGGTAACGAATATGTCTGGCACCACGGTCTACGCTGTCGCGAGCGGCAAAGGCGGGGTCGGGAAGACGACGACCACGGTCAATCTCGGCACCGCGCTGGCGGGCGCGGGCAAGCGCGTCGCGATCGTCGACGCCGACCTCGGGATGGCCAATCTCGCGGGATTCGTCAGCCTCTCGCCCGACGGCGCGACGCTCCACGACGTGCTCGCCGGCGACGCCGACGTCCCCGACGCGACCTACGAGGTGGCCGACGGCATCGCGGCGATCCCCAGCGGCACCGAACTGGAGGCGTTCGCCGACACCGACGCCACGGGGCTGGGCGAGGCGATCGATCGACTGCGCGGCGAGTTCGACTACGTCCTGCTCGACGTCGGCGCCGGCGTCAGCCACGAGTCGGTGCTCCCGCTGGGCATCGCCGACGAGGTGCTGCTGATCTCGACGCCCGAACCCGCGTCGGTCCAGGACGTCCGCAAGACGATCGACCTGGTCGACCGCGCCGGCGGCTCGGTCGCCGGCCTGGTGGTCACCCGCGGTCGGCCAGACAGCGGCGTCTCCCACGAGGAGATCGCTTCCAAGCTCGGCGTCGACCTGCTGGGCTCGATCCCGGAGGATCCGACGGCCCGGGACAGCGTCTACGCCGGGACGCCGCTGGTCGTCCACGAACCGGACGCCCCCGCTTCGACGGCCTACCGACAGCTCGCCGCGACGCTGGCCGACGACGTGGACGTGAGCGTACCGGACGCCGATTCTGCGGCGGGAGCCGACGAGGAATCCGACGACGCGGCGGAGCCAGCCGCGGACGCCGACGAGTCCACGGAGGAACTCGACGACGACGATGCGGACCCGGACGTCGCTAAAGCGGACCCGGACGACGCCGAAGCGGACCCGGACGACGCCGAAGCGGATCCGGACGACGCCGAAGCGGACCCGGACGACGCCGAAGCGGATCCGGACGACGCCGAAGCGGATCCGGACGACGCCGAAGCGGATCCGGACGACGCCGAAGCGGGCCCCGACGAAGAAGCCGAGGTCGACGGTGTCGCCGCCGCCGAGAGCGCGGCCGAACTCGACGCCGACCCGGCGGCGGAAGCTACCGACGAGCCCGAACCCGCTGATCCGGACGAGCCCGCCTCCGAGACGTCCGTCGAGGACGCCATCTCGGAGGTCGACGTGGACGCCGACGACGAGGCTGGCGACGCTGCCGAGGTCGAGGCTGCGAGCGAACCGGAAGGCGCCGTCGCGGTCGGCGGCGACGGGTCGACGGTTCGCGAAGCTGAGGCCGACGAAGTCGAGGGCGCCGTCACGATCCCGGACGCGGAAGCTGACTCCGAGGCCGAGTCCGACGACGAGTCGGGAGATCCCGTCGAACTCGACGACGAGGCGATCCCGTTCTCGGGCGACGACGCGGACGCCGCGGCGTCCGACGGGGACGACGCCGTCGATTCAGCCGAGACCGACGACGATGACGACGAAACTGACGATGCCGACGCCGGGGACGCGGACGACGATGAACCCGACGACGAAGACGGTGGCTTCCTCGGCGGTATCTTCTGAACCGATCGCTCGTCGATTGACTCAATGAAGAACAACTCCGTCGCGACGAGAGTTCGATCGTTGCTGGGTCGGATCGCGGGGCACGTTCTGCTGTTCACGGGCGCGCTGTTGACGCCGGCGAGCCTCTGGTTCATCCTGAACGGCCGGATCGGCGCGCTCGTCGTCGCCGCCCACCTGTGGGGGTGGCTCTGTTTTCTCGCGGGTCTCTCGCTGATCTACTCGAACTGATCGATCGGCCTCGATTCGACCGGGACGGCCGTCACATCGAGCGGGGCGCTTCGACGCCCAGCGCGTCGAGCGCGTTGCCGACGGCGTGGCGCGCGGCCGCGACCAGCGCGAGGCGGGCGTCCCGGACCTCGGGGTCGACGTCGTCGCCGAGCACCTGGCACTCGCGGTAGAACGCGTTGAACTCCTCGGCGATCTCGCGGGTGTAGGTCGCGACGACGTGGGGCTGGAGCTCGTCGGCGGCCTCCTCGATCACCGCGGGGAACCGCGCGACGGTTCGGAGCAGGTCGCGCTCGTACTCGGTCGAGAGCAGGTCGGCGTCGACGTCGAGGGACGGATCGGCGTCCTGCCGAGCTTGCGAGGCAGGGCTCGAAGTGCTTTGCGCTTCGGCGTCCGCACCTTCCAGAATCCCGCAACAGCGCGCGTGGACGTACTGGACGTACGGCGCGGACTGGGCCTCGAAGTCCAGCGCGCGGTCCCACTCGAAGGTGATCGCCTTGGCGGGCTGCTTGGCGACGATGTCGTAGCGCACCGCGCCGATGCCGACCTGCCGGGCGATCCGCTCGACGTCGTCCTCGTCGAGGTCGTCGTCGCGGATGCGGTCGTCGAGCCGCTCTTCGACTTCCTCGCGGGCGCGGTCGATCGCCTCGTCGAGCAGGTCGTCGAGGTCGACGCCGGTACCCGCGCGGGTGGACATCTTCCCCTCGGGGAGGTTGACGTAGGAGTACAGCACCTGTTCGAGCTGGTCGGTGTCGTTGCCCAGCAGCTCCAGCGAGGTGCGGAGCTGACGGGCCTGCAGGCCGTGGTCCTCGCCGAGCACCGTCACCGCCCGATCGTAGTTGTCGAACTTCCACTCGTGGTGAGCCAGGTCGCGGGTCGCGTAGAGGCTGGTGCCGTCCGAGCGGAGGAACACGAAGTTCTTCTCGATGCCGTGCTCGGAGAGATCGAGCTGCCAGGCGTCCTCCTCGTAGACGGCCTCGTCGAACTCCTTGAGCCGTTCCACGAGGTCGTCGACCGAGCCGTCGAACATGAACCGCGTCTCCTTGACGAACTCGTCGAACTCGGCGGGGAGGCGTTCGAGCGACTCGCGCATCCCGCCCAGCACCGCGTCGACGACCTCGCTGATCCGATCGTAGGTCGCCTCGTCGCCCTCCTCCAGGCCCTGCATGATCGTCTCGATCTCACGTTCGGCGACCTCGACGTCGGCCTCGGGCCCCTCGTCGAGGAACTCGTTGCCCTTGCGGTAGTACCGGACCATGTCGTAGTCGGCCTTCTCGCGCTCGGGCTCGGGCAGGTCGTCCTCGTCGAACGTCTCGTAGGCCCAGGTGAACACCGCGATCTGGCGCCCGGCGTCGTTGACGTAGTAGTGCCGATCGACGTCGTAGCCGGCGTAGTCGAGCACCCGCGCGAGCGCGTCGCCGATGATCGGGTTGCGCGCCCGGCCGACGTGGACCGGACCGGTCGGGTTCGCGCTGGTGTGCTCTAAGACGAGCGACTCGTCGCGATCCTCGAGTGCGCCGAAGTCGTCGGCCTGCGCGGCCTCCAGGGCGGCCTCGAAGTAGCGGTCGCTCGGCAGGAAGTTGACGTAGGGGCCCTGCGTGGTCACGTCGGCAACGTACTCGTACTCGTCGGGGTCGATCTCGTCGGCGACGTCGGCGGCCACTTTCGGCGGCGGCGCGCCGACCTCGCCGGCCAGCCGGAACGCGACGCTGGACGCCAGCACGGCGTCGACGTCGTCCGGCGGCTGCTCGATACCGAGGTCGTCGGCGGGCAGGTCGAGCGCGGCCAGCGCGTCGGCCAGCGCGGCCTCGACCTCCTCGCGGACGCTGAGGAACATACCACGTCGTATTCGAGCGGCGGATAAAGGCGTGACGAGTTGGGGCGGCCGCGGCGACGGTGCGACGATGCGGTCGCGGCGACGGTACGACGATGCGGTCGCGGCGCCGTCGCGACAATGGCGTCGCGACGAGGGATAGCGCCCCGGACGCGGCGGCATCGCGACGCCGGGGACGCCGCGGCGACCGCGCCGACCCGAGCAGGCGCGGCGTCGTCCCGGCGCTACACGGGCTCGGGATCGAGTACGACGTCCTCTGCGACGTTCTCGACGTCGTCGCCGGACGCCAGCGCGTCCAGACAGTCGGTGACGCTGTAGGAGCCGTCCGGCGCCGAGCAGGGGTAGACGCCGGTGATCTCGCCGTCGCGCCGGATCGCCACGCACAGCACCGGGAGACTGAGCACCGTGCGATTCCCGCCGGCGCCCGAGCGCTCGCGGAAGAACGGCTCGATCGAGAGCTCGGTCCCGTCGGTCGCCGCGTCCAGTTCCCGGTACGTCTCGACGCCGACGGGCTGTTCGCGGTCGCGCGCCCGACTGACGGACACCTGGTTGCTCCAGCGGGTCACCGACACCGCCTCGACCAGCCCTCGGTCGCGCAGCTCGCGCATCCGTTCGAGCATCGCCTCCTGTCGGCGCCGGGCGGCGTCGGGGGTGAACGCTCGCATGTACACGTCCAGTTCGATCTGTCGGTCGGCGTCCTCCATGGTAATCTCTACCTATAGCTACGAGAAATCCGCGTAAAGTCCTTTCAGCGATTCCGGTCGACGCGCCGCTGTCGATCGCCGCCGGCCGTCGATAACCGAAACACTGCGTCGGGGGCGTCCCGCCTACACCTCGGGCTGTTCGTCGATCAGCACCACCGCCTCGCCGTCGATGACCGCCTCCTCGTCCTCGTCGTACACCGCGGTCGAGAGCCGGTAGCGGTGCTCGCCGAGGTCCTCGACGATCTCGCACTGGGCGGTGACCGTCTCGCCGATCCGGACGGGCGCGTTGAACTCCAGATCCTGCGAGAGGTAGATCGTCAGTCCGGGGAGGCGCGCGAGCGCGGCGCTGATCGTTCCCGCCACGAGCGTCCCGTGGACGATGCGGCCCTTGAACCGCGTGTCCTCGGCGAACACGTCTTCGAGGTGGAGCCGGTTCGTGTCCCCGCTGGCCTGCGCGAAGGCGTTGACGTCGCGCTCGACGAGCGGCTTCGAAAAGCGCACGTAGTCGCCGACGCCCAGCTCGTCGTACTCGTCGGTCGTGCGCTCCATCGACCAGCCGGCGTCGCTGAAGGCGATTTCGCTGACCGGGGCGTCGGCCCGGTCGCAGTCGGCCGCCGACGATTCCCGGTCGATCCCCATCGCGGCGAACAGGGCGTTGTTCGCCTCGACGTAGCTATTTATCGCGTGCCGGGAGGCGTCTGTCCACTGCTGACCGATCGCCATCGGGTCGGAGACCCCCGCGTCGGCGTCGTTCCCGCTCATAGCGCACCACTCCCCGCGGACCGGGTCGTCACTCTGCGAGCCGATACCCCCGAACCGCCGGCGCTCGATACCTGAGGGACGTTCACAGGTGTGCTACGTGAGCAACAGACATGTGTTTGTCCCCAAACGGTTTGGTTCCGACCGCTCGCGCGTCCGGCCCGAGCGGTGCGCTCGTCACGCTCAAAACCCCGGGGCCCAAACTGCTCGGTATGCACTTCGACCAGCGGACACAGCGCGCGCTGCGCGAGGTCGGCCTCGACGCGGACGACCTGCAGCGGGCCTCGGAACTCGTCGTCGAGGAGACCGCCGAGACGGCCGCCGAGCTGGAGGCTTTTTTCCGGGCCGCGGACACGCTCTACTCGGACATGGAGATGGCCCACAGCGCCAGCGACTACCCCGAACACAGCGTCGAGTACCTCGACCTGACGACCCACGCCGACGACATGCGGGGCTGGCTCCGCTTCGACTCGTGGGGAGCCTACGTCGAGGACGGCCGCGTGCTCGAGGATGACCTCGTCGAACTGACGCTCGGGCCGACGATCCACGACCGCGTGCAGTTCGCGCCGGACCGCGAGCGGCTCCGATGACGGCGGTTCGGCTGCGCGGTATCTACTCGACCGCGCTGACGCGCCTGCTGCTCGACGCGGGCCACGACGTCGTCCAGGCGTCGCCGCCGATCCGCGAGCGGTTCGACGCCGACCTCGCCGCGGCGCCGGCGGTCGTCGACGTCGCGGACACCGACGACCGGCAGGGCGTCGGCGTCAGCGGCGACCCGGACGCGGTCGCCGAGCTCTGCGACCTGTTGACCGACGAACTCTCTCGCGATACGATGGTCTGGGACGCCCGGGCGCCGCGCGGCGCGGTGTTCGACGGCGTCGTTTCGCGGACGCTCGGCAGCGGCGCCGTCGTCGACCTGGCGGCCGATCCGGAACCCTCGGCGGCGCCGGAGCTAGACGCCCCGCCGGCCGACGTCGACGCCGAGGGGTTCCTCCCGTTCGACGCCGCGGACGGCTACGTCGACGAGGGCGACAGTCTGCGCGTCCAGGTCCGCGAGTCGGCGGCGCCGTGGGGCGACGACCGGCCGCTGCTCGGAACCGATATCGAGGTCCCGGGCGAACTCGTCTCGCTGGTGCGTGGAGACGAGGGCGCCAGCGCTGACGTCCGGGGCGAGCGCGGGACCGAACTCGTCCGGACGACCGATCTCCTGCCCGCCGAGGCGCCCGACGGCTGGGGGGTACGCTGGGAGCGCGACGCCGCCGACGCCGGGATGGACGCGCTGGGCGACGCGCTTGCCCGGGCCGTCGAGCGCGCCGAGGCGATGGAGGAGACGCTGTCGTCGTCCCCGCCGGGACGTGACGCGCCGCAGCGAGTGGTCGCCCCGCGGGCGACCGCGTGGGTCTGGTTCGGTCGCGAGTCCCGGTTCGCGCTCGACGGGCGGCGCCGCGACGTGACGACGACGATGCCGGGCCACCACCGCACGAAGGCCGCGGCCCGCTCGGCCAGCGACGCCGTCGACTTCGTCGAGGCGGTCTGCGCGACGCCCGGCGAGTTCCCGGTCGGCGAGTTCCCCTTCGGCGCCGTCGCCGACCAGTTCGGCCCGCGCGAGGGCGATCGGATCGCGCTGGGGCACGGCAAGCCCGACGGCCGGCTCATCACGCTCGGCCGCGGCGAGGTCACCGAGCGGGACGACGACGGCGCGCTGACGCTGCGCCGTGAAATCAGCTCCTCGGGCACGTACGACGCCATCGGCACCGAGCGTGCGCCGGGCGACGTCGCCGTCACGAAGCTCCAGGAGGGCCGCTGGTGGTACCCGACGGTGTACCGGGGCGAAGGCGGCGAGCGCAAGGGGACCTACGTCAACGTCTGCACGCCCGTCGAACTGTTCCCCTCGGTCGCCCGCTACGTCGACCTGTACGTCGACGTCGTCAAGCGTCCCGACGGCGAGGTCGAGCGCGTCGACGCCGACGAGCTCGCAGACGCGGTCGAGGCGGGATACGTCTCCGAGGAACTCGCGGAGAAGGCCCGCAGCGTCGCCGGTGCCGTCGAGAATGCACTCTGACCCGCGCTCGCCCGTTTCTGTCCGCCCGCTGTGAACTCCCCCGGCCTAATTTGGGGCGCGCGGTCGACAGTTACGATAGAATGAGCGATTCGAATCAGGCTCCCGATACACACGAGGACGATATCGTCAACCGGAACCTCGATCACGGCCGCGACAACCCCGGCGTCCAGATCGCGGAGATCGTCGCCGAACTCGAAGACGAGGATCCGGCCGACCTGACGACGATGTACGGCTGTATTGACGGGGTGATCGACCACATTCTGTCGAACCCGCCGTCGCCCGAGGCCCAGGCCATCGTCGAGTTCACCTACGAGGGCTACCGGGTCACGATCAGACAGGGCGGCACCGTCCGCCTCGTGAAAATCGCGTAACGCCGCGCTCGCAGCCGACGGTCAGGTTCGCGGAATCACGTCGTAGTGGACGCCGAGCACCTCGACAGTCACCTTGAACAGGCCGATCAGGATCGGTCCGACGAACAGCCCGATCGGGCCGAGCAGGTACGTGCCGCCGACGATGCCGACGAAGATGACCGCCGAGTGCATGTCCGACTGGCGGTCGATCAGGTACGCCCGCAGGTAGTCGTCGGTGACCGCGACCGACGTGAACCCCCAGACGATCACGAACGCGGCGCCGAGCGTTCGTCCGTTCGCGAAGAGGAAGATCACCGCGCCCCCGAGTACGGGTGCGACGCCGATCACTGGGATCAGCGCCAGCACCATCATCGCGGCCGTCAGCACCCCCGCCTGCGGGACGCCGGTGACGAACAGGCTGACGCCGGCGACGGCGCCCTGAGCTGCGGCGACCAGCACGTGGCCCTTCAGGACGGCCCAGGTCATGTTGTCGGCCGCGGCGATCAGCTCGTCGCGCACACCCGCCGGGAGCGGCGTGACGCGTTCGAGCCAGGCGACGAACGTCCGACCGTCTTTCAGCAGATAGTACAGCACGAACGTCAGCAGCAGGAATCCGATAAACGCGTGGAGGCCGGCGCTCGCGATCGAGGTGGCGCTCCCGCCCACGTAGCCCGACAGCCGGTCGGCCGCGCGCTCCGCGAGCGGTTCGACGGCGATGCCGGCGCCGACGTACTGCGCGAGCAGCCGGTCGGCTCGCCCCACGAGATCCGATCGGGAGACGCCTTCGAGGATCTCGGCGCTGCGCTGGACCGCCACCGTGACGCCGAGAGTGAGCGCCGCGACGCTCAGCACGGCGACGCCGACGGCGAGCAGCCCCGCGGAGGCGCGCGGGCCGATCCGCGGCGCCAGCCGCCGGTGGATCGGGTACAGGACGGCTGCGAGCAACCCCGTCAGGAGCAGCCACGAAAGGAACGGTTCGACGAGGAGCCACGTGATCGCGGTCAGCGCGGCGACCAACGCCCATGCGAACGCCGTGCGAGCGTCCATCACTGTCCCATCCACGTCGCGCGTGAAGTCGTTGGGGGTGAACGGGCGACTCGGCGGGGTTGCCCGCCCGACTGGGTGAGAGGCGTCGCTCTCACGGGTTCGCAGTCGCTACCGAGCCGCGGTTTCGAGAGAGAATCGACCGACGATCAGGCGTCGACGTCGTGGTCCGGATCGTCCTCGACGGCGCGCTTCATCGAGTCGCGCCGCGCCTTGGCGTCCCGTCCGGTGGCTTCCAGCAGGAAATCGTTCTTGGCGTCGACCGCGTCGGCCGCGGCGTCGGCGTTGCCCTCCGCGATGACGTCCTCCGCGTCGCGCTCCTCGAAGTGGACCGCGAGCTTGTTTTTCTTGCCGCTGTACTCCGACGTGCCGGCGACGATTCGATCGAAGACGGGGTTATCGGGATCCTCGACGACGTAGAGGTCGTTGCCCTTGAACTCCTGGGTGTCGGTGATCTCGCCGAAGTAGTCTTCGACGGTCGACTCCATGTTCGGGATCCGGTCCTCGAGGTGCTCGCCGCGTCGCATCTTGTACTCCTTCATGGTTGATGGAATCGGTCGGGGCTGATTTACCGGTTACGCTTGGCGTTCACCGCTCGGCGATGTAGCCGCGCCGGCACTCCGGGCAGATGTCGCCCGCCCGCAGCGACGTGCCGGTGCCGGCGGCGGTGTGGCCACACTCCGGGCAGACGTACTCGGTCGTCTCGCGCTCGCGGTCGGCGTCGACCGGCGACGGCGCCTTGTCGGCGCTGGTAAACCCGGTGTCGGCGCTCTCGACCATCTGGCCCTCGCGCTCGGGCGTTCCCTCGGCTTCGGGCGTCAGCCCGCCGCCGAACTCGACGTCGTCGGGCTCGCCGCTGGTGGGCTCGGCGTCGAACCCCTCGTCCTCGCCGTCGGCGTCCGGCCACTCCTGGGGCGCGCCCTCGGCGTCGCCGCTTCGACGTGTGTCGTCGGCGTCGGGCCACTCGCCGTGCTCGCGCTCGCGGGGCTCGGGCTCTTCCTCGTCGCTCTCGTCGAGGATCACCGCGTCGTCCTCGGGGTCGGTCTCCGGTTCGACCGGACTCTCGGGGTCGCTCGCGGCCTCGTCGTCGTCCTCCGCGACCGACGCCGCCTCGCGGGTGGCCTCGGGCACGCTGTCGTCGGGGCCGCCGTCGATGATTTCGGCGTCGCGGCCGTCGCCGGCGGCGAACTCGCCGTCGGCGTCGACAGCGTCCTCGCTACCGGCGTCGCCCGCCGCGGGGCCGCTGCTCGCGGCGGCGCCGTCCGCGCCGGCGTCCTCACCGCCCACCGACGCGTCCGACGCTCCGGGCCCGCGCTCGCGGGCCGCCAGCGACGTCACTTCCTTGTTCTCGCTGACGAGCTTCGTCTTCCCGCACCGCGAACACGTCTGCTCCTCGCGGATCGTCACGACCACCTCGCTGCCCTGTTCCTCTCGCTCTCGCTCGACCTCGCTGTCGCCGAAGCTGTGTCCGAGAAGCGAACACCTGAGACCCATTGCCATCGCCTACCCAACCGGGCCCTAAAAAGTTGCCGCTGGCCGCCGTTCCGGCGGCGCCTCGGCGGCCCGTCCGATTCAGGACTCGTCCTCGGTACTCCGGCGGCGGACGCTGCGCGACGCCGACGCGCGGACCGACACGTCCCCGAACACGTCAAGAAAATTGGGATAAGGTAAAACCACAGGGGCGGTATGTACCAGACATGAGAGTACGGCGGGAGTACCGCGACCGGGACGCAACCGAGGTCGAGGTGCTCGACGCCCTCGTCGATCGGCCCGACGAGGGAATGACGGTGTTCGAGCTCCGGTCGCACGCTGACGTGAGCATCCACGACATGGAGGAGGCGCTGGAGTCGCTCAAGGACGACGGGCTGATCGACGTCGACAACAAGGCCGACCGCACGGTGATCAAGCCGGCCGACCGCGTCGTTCCCGACCCCGAGGAGGCCGACGCGAACCGATCGTTCTACGAGGAACTGCGCGAGCGGCTGCCGTTCTGAGCTGGTCGGGCGGGCATCGTCCGCTGCTCGCTGACGACCTCGGTCTGAAGCGCGAGCCTTTTTCGGATAGGGTGCGGAGTGACACCCATGACAGTTATCGGCCCGGTCCACGAGGATCACGGCGCCGTCTTCGGCGAGCGCGGCGGCCGGCGCGTCGTCCGCAACTTCGGGCGCCCCGAGCGCGAACAGCGGGCGGTCCGGAACGTCGTCGGGCTGATCGAGATGGCCTACGGCGTCGTCGTCGTCGAGGGAGCAGACCGCGTCGAGTACGTCGACAACGTGGTCTCGAACCGCGTGCCGGACGCCGACGGCGAGGGCGCCTACGCGCTCGTTCTGGACCCGCAGGGCGGCGTCGAGACGGACATGTACGCCTACAACGCCGGCGAGCGCCTGCTACTATTTACGCCGCCTCAACGCGCCGGGCCGCTCGCGGAGGACTGGAGCGAGAAGGTGTTCGTCCAGGACGTCGAGATCCGCGAGGCGACCGACGACTTTGCGGTGTTCGGCGTCCACGGCCCGAAGGCCACCGAGAAGGTCGCCAGCGTGCTCAACGGGTCGAGCACGCCCGACCAGCAGCTCACCTTCGTCCGCGGGTCGATGGGCGACGTCGGCGTCAGCGTGCTCCGGACGGACGCGCCGACCGGCGACGAGGGGTACGAGGTGGTCTGCGCGGCCGACGACGCCGACGACGTCTACGACATCCTCGAAACCCAGGGGATGAACGCCGCGCCGGTCGGCTACGACGCCTGGGACGCGCTCACACTGGAGGCGGGGACGCCGCTGTTCGAGACCGAACTCGAAGGCAACATTCCCAACGTCGTCGGGATCCGCAACGCGCTGGACTTCGAGAAAGGCTGCTACGTCGGCCAGGAGGTCGTCTCGCGCGTCGAGAACCGCGGGCAGCCGAGCAAGCGCCTCGTCGGCCTGACTTGCGAGGCCGTCCCCGATGGCGGCGCGGCGGTGTTCGACGGCGACAGCGCCGTCGGCGAGATAACGCGAGCGGTCGACAGTCCGACGGTCGGCGAGCCGATCGCGTTCGCGCTGGTCGAGTTCGGCGTCGGCGCCGACGCCACTGCCGACCTGACGGTCCGCGTCGACGGCCAAGAGGTCGCGGCGTCGGTCGTCGAACTACCGTTCTACGACGGAACGGATCGATCCGCTCGGCTGCCGACGTACTGACCGTCGGCGTGGACGCCGCCCCGCCGCCGTTTCTCGCGACCGATCAGGACGTCAGCCACGCTTTCAGCTGTTCGCGGGAGAACAGCGACGTCGGCCGATCCATGTGGACGCCGATCTCGCCCGACAGCGCCCCCAGGCCGAGCCGCTGGACCGGCTCGGGCAGCGAGTACGCCCGGCGCAGCAGGTGGCCCAGCCGGATCTCTCGCGACAGATCCTCGCGCCACGCCCGCTCGTAGTCCGCGAGCGTCGGCGGCCAGTCCGGATCGATCCGCTCGACGGCGTGATCGGCCGCGGTCATGCCGTAGAGGATGCCGCCGCCGGTGAACGGCTTCGTCTGGGCGGCGGCGTCGCCGAGCAGGAACCCGCGCCGCGAGGTGACGGTGTCGGGCGGGCCGATCGGAATCGCGCCCGAACAGCGGTTTTCGAGGTCGACGCCGTACCCCGCCTGCAGCTCCTCGAACAGGTCGCGAACGCCGTCGCCCGGCGGCGCCGCCAGCCCGTACTCGACGCCGGCGTCGCCCCGCGGGATGCGCCACGCGAAGAAGCGCGGTGCCGAGAGGTGGACGTCAACGAAGTCCTGGTGGTCCGATTCGGGATCGAACCCCAGCACGCCGTGGAGCAACTCGCCGGGTTCGGGGAGGCCGAGTTCGTCGCGCACGCGCGACCGGGGACCGTCGGCGCCCGCGACCATCTTCGCCGCGACCGTCTCGGTTCCCTCGGGCGACTTGACCGTCAGCTCGACGCGGTCCTCGGACTCGTCGACGCCGGTGACGGTGTGACGCTCGCGCACGTCGGCGCCCGCCTCGCGCGCCAGGTCGGCGAGGTGGCGATCCAGCCCGACGCGGTCGATCACGTTCGAGACCGTCTCGTCCTTGTAGAACGGATACCCGTCGTCAGCGTCGAACTGCGGACCGCCCTCGCGAGCGCGCTCGTCGGCGCCGCCGCGCTCGGCGTCGTCGCGCTGGGACGCCGCTCCCGCGACGTGGAACCGGGCGCCGTGGACGCGATTTTGAAATAGCTCGTCGCGCGCGTTCGGGCCCGTGAACTCCCAGACGTCGGTGCTGACGTGGCCCGAGCATGCCAGCGGCTCGCCGACCCGTCCCTTCTCGAAGGCGACCACGTCGTACCCCTCCTCGGCGGCTCGCCGGGCGAACCGCGCTCCGGGCGGGCCGCAGCCGACGACGGCGAAATCGTACATCTCCGGTCCGGTGTGTCAGCCCCCGTGAGTAAATACCTTCTCGATTCCGCGGTCGCCGGCCGAACTCCGCCGTACGTTTATATATGAAGCCGAGGCGACGCCCCGGCGTGCTCTGAACGCCGCCGCGGAGGGGCTCGCGATCGTACGGCACTCCCTTCCGCGGATCGACGCCGTGCCGTCTGTTCGCCATCTCCGTCGATCTCACTCGGCGACCACGGCCAGCCCGCGCGCCGTCGCGTCGTCGAACCGGTCGGGCCACGAGACGCCGACGCGCTCCCAGCTATCGCCTGCATCCGCGCTGCGGAACAGTCCGGTGTTCGAGAGCGCCCAGAACTCGCCATCCTCGCGACCCGACGACAGCACGTACCGGTAGGTCCCCTGCCCGGTCGGCAGCCCCGAGCCGGAATCCTGGCGAGCCTGCGAGCCGGGGCTCGAAGCGCTTCGCGCTTCGGCGTCGTACTCGTCGCCGATCCGGCGCCACTCAGCATTCTCGTCCCTGCCGCGCTTTCGGTAGACGTAGGACTCCCCGACACGGTGGGCGCTGTTGGCGCCGCTGGCCGCCGCGACGAGCACCGTCTCGGGATCGCCGGGATCGACGGCGACGCTCCAGACGTAGCGGTGCTCCAGTCCCTCCTGGGAGTGGTCCCACGTCAGCCCGCCGTCGGTCGACTCGGCGTAGCCGTCGCCCGCCGCCGAGTAGACGCGGCCGGCCGCGTCGGGGTGGGTCGCGAGCGCGTGGTTGTCCCTGCGGGCGCCCTCCGGCCGGTCGGTCCACGTCTCGCCGCCGTCCTCGCTGACCAGCAGCGCGCCCGCCTCGATGCCGACGTAGACGCGCTCGGGGTCGTTCGGGTCCAGTTCGATCCAGCGCACGTGGTGGGTCGAGGGCCGGGGCGGGAACGACCACTCGTCGGCCGAGGGCAGGCTCGTCAGCTCCGGTAACTCGCGCCACGTCTTCCCGGCGTCGGGCGATCTGAACAGCCGGCTGGGCTCGGTCCCGACCCAGACCTCCCGCGGGTCGTGCGGGCTGACCCGCACCGCGGTGACGGCGTCCGGCAGCGACTCGGCGCCGACGCGCTCCCAAGACTCGCCGTCGATCGTCCGGTGTAGCCCGGCCTCGAACGCCCCGCAGAAGGCGTGTTCGGCCGCCGCGTCGAGGCACTCGATCCGGTAGTCCGCGAGTCCCGCAGTCGTCCGCCACTCCTCGCCGTCGCTCTCGGCCGCGAGCACGCCGTCCCGCATGGCAGCGTACACTGTCATGCGTTCACGTTCGTCCCGCATCCATATGAGTGGTCACCCGCGCGAGATCGATCGAACGAAGTCCGCCGAAAAGAGCGCGGCGCCGAACGACGCCGCGGGCCGGTCGCGGAAATCGACGGCGCTACTGCCCCGCGACGCCGTCGTCGGCCTCGGCGTCGACGCCGGAGTCGGGCTTCCCGCCGCGGCCCCGCCGCCAGATGCCTTTCAGCGGCGCGCCGAGCTTCTTCGCCCAGCCCAGCTTCAGCAGGCCGTACTGCGTGAGCGTCCCGGCGACGGCCACCGCAGCGAAGGGCACGCCCGGCTCGATCATGACGGGCGAGGGGTCAAGCGAGGACGCTGCCCGGGTGAACGCGTCGATCGTCCAGGCCTGGGTCGCCAGCGCCGCGCCCAGCAGCGCGGTGAGGATCGGGAGCACCTTTTTAAACAGGAGCCCGCAGATCGCGGCCCCGGCGATCCCGCCCAGTATCGTCGGCCCGATCGTGCCGAGGGCGACGTTCCCGCCCTCCAGCCCGACGATCATCGCCGCGACGTACGATCCCAGCACGAATCCGGGGATCATCGCGACCGTCGTGATCACCGAAAACAGCAGGAACACGCCGACGAGCGCGCCCACGAGCGCGCCCGCGGCCATCGTCATCGGCTCCGGCGCGACCGCACTGGCCAGCAGGTAACCGCCCGAACCACCGGCCAGTAGCCCGGCGGCCGCTACGGTGTACTTGAACAGCGCCGCACCAGCGAACGCGAGCACGAGCCCGCCGGCGACGAGCGCGATCTCGATCGGAGTCATGGCCTCGTATTGGTAGCCAGATCGCAAGTATCTTTGGCTATTCATAGTGCAAACGTAACAGCGGTAGCGCGCGGGAGCCCCGGTTCGTCGGTCGCGGCGGAAAAGGGTCGATGTCGGCGAGTTCGAGTCGTGCCGGCGCCGTCAGTCGGCGCCGTTACGCTCGTTCCACCCGCAGTCGCGGCAGTGGACGGTCCCGCCCGCGTCGACGAGTTCCGCGCCGCAGGCGATACACGCGGTTCCGTGGGATTCGGCCATCGGGATCACTCGCCCCTCGCCGTCTTTTCGGATCGGTCGGTCGTGACGCTGTGCTGTCGGCTGACGGTCGGCTTCCGAGCGGGTTGCCCGGAGCGGTTGGACTCCATCATTGCGGTGATAGAGGGGCCCGACGTAGTAGAACGTCGCGCCGCCCATGGTCGGACTGCGGTTGCGTCCCCCGGGGATCCGGACCGCCCTCGGCTGATCGATCCGGGGGGCCGCCTATGGACGGCCCCGGAGTTATGCGGGCGACCGTTCCAGAGCAGATATACGCATCTCCGTGTTCCGCAGCCTACGTGAGCAAATGCTGACTGTACGTTCTCTTCCGGCCGTCCCGGGCGACGCGGCGTCCGAACGGCGCCCGAGCGGCGCCGACCGGCGATCAAGTGCGGACCGAGCGTCGGTGAGCGCCGCGTGACCGCGGGCGCGGCGCCGACGGAGCGAGCAGGCATCGAGCGGTGGCGCGAGTACGTCTTCGCGCTCGCCCCGCTGACCGCCGCGATGCTGTGGGGCGGAATGTACGTCGTCAGCAAGTGGGGATTCGAGACGATCCCGCCGCTGACACTCGGGTTCGCGCGCGTCTCGGTGGGCGCGGTCGCGCTGCTGGCGATCGTGCGCTACCGGTATCCGGATCGAACGTTCTCGCGGCGCGACGCCGCGCGCTTTTTCGCGCTGGCGTGCTGGGTGACCGGCACCACCGCGGCCGGATTCGTCGGCACCGACCTGACGTCCGCGAGCCAGGGCGCGCTGCTGACCGTCGTGACGCCGGTGTTCACCGTCGTCCTCGGCGTCGCGGTGCTGGGCGAGGCGATCACCCGACGCCGGATCGTCGGCATCGCGCTGGCGACCGCGGGGACGGTCGTCGTCGCTGTCGGCGAGCACGCCAGTAGCGTCGCCGGCGTCGACGGCTGGGGCGTGCTGGCGCTGCTGGCGGCGGCGCTGACCTGGGCCGCGTACACGGTCTGGGGGAAGCCGCTCGTCCGTCGCTACTCGGCGCTCGAGACCGCGGCGTACTCGACGGTGCTCTCGGTGCCGCTGTGCGGGCTGCTGGCGGCGGCGGAGCTGACGGCGCTCGGCATCTCGCCGACCGAACTGCCGCGAACCCTCTCGACGATCGGCGCCGTCCTCTACCTGGGCGTGGCAGCCACCGCCGTCGCCTGGTATCTCTGGTACAAGGGGATCGAGTACGTCGACACCGGGACCGTCGCCGTCTTCATCTTCCTCCAGCCGGTGGTCGGGACCGCCCTGGGCGCCGCGTTTCTGGGCGAGCAGATCGGGACGGCGTTCGTCGCCGGCGGCGTCGTGATGAGCTACGGCGTCTATCTCGTGAGCAAGGATCGCGGGACGTGACGCCGCGTCGCGGCGCGACTGGAGACCGACGGACGCCGCGTCGCCGACCGATCGGGAGTACGACGCCGAGGTTCAGTCGTCGTCCGCGACCGCCGGCGCCTTCTCGCGGTCCGAGCGCGGCCCCTTCAGATCGACGTCGGGCAACAGATCGCGCAGGTACCGACCGGTGTGGGAGTCGTCGTTCCGCGCGACTTCCTCCGGCGTCCCCGCGGCGACGATCCGGCCGCCGTGCTCGCCGCCCTCGGGACCGAGGTCGAGCACGCGGTCGGCGTTTTTGACGAGGTCGAGTTCGTGCTCGACGACGACGACCGTGTTGCCGTTGTCGGTCAGGCGCTGGAGCACGTCGATCAGCTTGCGCTCGTCGGCCGAGTGCAGGCCCGTCGTGGGCTCGTCGAGCAGGTACAGCGTCTCGCCGGTCTGCTTTTTCCCCAGCTCCTCGGCGAGCTTGATGCGTTGGGCCTCGCCGCCCGAGAGCGTCGTGGAGGGCTGGCCGAGCTTCATGTAGTCGAGCCCGACGTCTTTGAGAAGCTTGAGCCGGCGCTCGATCCGGGAGTCGTGCTCGAAGAAGTCGTACGCCTCCTCGACGCTCATCTCCAGCACCTCGGCGATCGTCTTGCCCTTGTACTCGACGTCGAGCGTCTCGTCGTTGTACCGGGCGCCGTCGCACTCCTCGCAGGGGACGTGGACGTCCGAGAGGAAGTTCATCTCGATCTTGACCGTGCCCTGCCCGCCGCACTCCTCGCAGCGCCCGCCCTTCACGTTGAACGAGAACCGGCCCTTCTCGTAGCCCCGCTGTTTGGAGAGCTCGGTCTGGGCGAACAGCTCGCGGATGTGGTCGAACACGCTGGTGTAGGTCGCGGGGTTCGACCGCGGCGTCCGGCCGATCGGGCTCTGGTCGATCAGGCGCACCGTCTCGATCGCGTCGAGCCCCTCGATCGCGTCGTGCTCGCCGGGGTCGACCGAGGTGTTGTCGTTCATCTCCCGGGCCAGCCCCTTGTACAGCACGTCGTGCATCAGGGTGGACTTGCCCGAGCCCGAGACGCCGGTGATCGCGGTGAAACAGCCGACCGGCAGGTCGACGTCCAGATCGTCGAGGTTGTGCTGGCGCGCCCCCTCGATCGTGATCGTGCCCTCGGGCTCGCGGCGCTCGTCAGGAACCGGGATCTGCTTGCGGCCGGCGAGGTAGTCGCCGGTGGTCGACTCGTCGTCGGCCATGATCTCCTCGGCGTCGCCCTGCGCGACGATCTCGCCGCCGCGCTTGCCCGGGCCGGGACCGAGGTCGATCACCGAGTCGGCCTGCCGCATCGTCTCCTCGTCGTGCTCGACCACGAGGAGCGTGTTGCCCAGATCGCGCAGTTCCTTGAGCGTGTTGAGCAGGCGGTCGTTGTCGCGCTGGTGGAGCCCGATCGAGGGCTCGTCGAGCACGTACAGCACGCCGACGAGGCCGGAGCCGATCTGCGTCGCGAGCCGGATGCGCTGGCTCTCGCCGCCCGACAGCGTCGACGCCTCGCGGTCGAGCGTGAGGTACTCCAGGCCGACCTCGCACATGAACCCGAGCCGGGCGCGGATCTCCTTGAGGATCTCCTCGGCGATCTTCCGGTCGCGGGCGCTCATGCCTTCCTCCATCCCCTCGAAGTGGTCCAGTGCGTCGCCGATGCTCATCCGGTTGACCTCGCTGATCGCGGTGTCGGCGACGAGCACCCCGCGCGAGGCGTCCTTCAGACGCGTACCGTCGCAGGCCGGACACTGAGTGACCGACATGTAGTCCTCGATGTGCTCGCGCGTGCCGTCGCTGTCGGTCTCGACGTACCGGCGATCGAGGTTCGGTACGACGCCCTCGAAGCGCTTGCGCTTCCGGCGGGTGCCGTTTTTCGTCTGGCGCTTGAACAGCACCTGGTCGTCGGTGCCGTAGAGGAACTGCTCGCGCACCTCTGCGGGGAGGTCCTCGAACGGCGTCGACAGCGAGACGCCGAAGTGCTCGGCGACGGCGTCGAGCCGCGTCCGGTAGTACGACCGCTGGTAGCTCCACGGCTCGAAGACGTGCTTGAGCGGCTTCGAGGGGTCCTGCACGACCAGATCCTCGCTGACCTCCTTGGTCTCGCCGATCCCCTCGCACTCGGGACAGGCGCCGTGAGGAGAGTTAAACGAAAAGGAGCGCGTCTCGATCTCGGGGAGGTCGATGCCGCACTCCGTGCAGGCGAGATCCTCGGAGAACTCGACGACGAGGCGCTCGTCGGCCGAGTCGTCCTTCTCGCCGCCGACGCCGAGGTCGCCCGTCGAGCGCGCCGTCGCGCCGACGTCGACGTCTTCCGGCGGGTTCGGCAGAATCACCTTCATGACGCCGTCGGCCTCCTCCAGTGCGGTCTCGACGGAGTCGGCGATCCGCGAACGAGCCTCTTTGGAGATCTTCACGCGATCGACGATCACGTCGATCGTGTGGTCGTAGTTCTCGTCCAGTTCGGGTCGATCCATGGTGAGGTCGTGTTCCTCGCCGTCGACCTCGACGCGGGAGTACCCCTCCGAGACCAGCTCGTCGAACAGATCCTCGAACGCGCCCTTCTGGTCGCGGACGACGGGCGCTGCGAGCTTCGCCTTCGTACCCTCGGGCAGGTCGAGCAGGCGCGACACCATGTTTTGAGCGCTCTGCTCGCCGACCTCCTGACCGCACTCCGGACAGTGTGGCGTCCCGACGCGGGCGTACAGCAGGCGCAGGTAGTCGTGCAGCTCGGTGACGGTCCCGACCGTCGAACGCGGGTTGTTCGCCGCGTTCTTCTGGTCGATCGAGATCGCGGGTGAGAGTCCCTCGACCGTCTCGACTTTGGGCTTGTCCATCTGGCCCAGGAAGTTTCGCGCGTACGCAGACAGGCTCTCGATGTAGCGTCGCTGCCCCTCCGCGTACACCGTATCGAACGCGAGCGAGGACTTCCCCGAGCCGGACAGCCCGGTCACGACGTTGAACTGCTCGCGGGGAATCTCGACGTCGAGGTCCTTCAGGTTGTTCTCCTCGGCACCCCGGACCTCGATATACTCCTTGCTCATCTATAGGCCAGCAAGCGGCTAGGCGAATGAAGGGCTGTCGGTTGCGGATGCTTGCGCGGTGAAAGTGGTCCGCGCAGGAGCTATCGCGGGCGCTGCCGTCGTCGACGACGCCTCAGAGGTCGCCGTTCAGTACGACCTCTTCGCCGATGTGATCCACCATATCCTCGGTCACTCTGTAATCTTCCTCGTCTGCGTCCTCCCAGCCGATCGACGACATCACCTGCTCGGCGAGGCTCGGGTTCGGATCGACGTGGGCCGTCCCCGCCTCGACGTTGGCGACGACGCCCAGTTCCTTCCCGTTCGCGCCGACGACCGTCTTCCCGACCGCGTCGTCTGTGAGTTCGGTCATGCGCGTCGGACTACGTCAAGCCAATGCTTAGTACCGGGCCACGGCTCGGGACGGACGTCCCTCCGCTTCTGTAAATACGCTTATTTCGACTGCGAAAATTCAAGTACGATGACGAAAGAAACGTCGTCCATGGCAACCGCAGGTGACGGGTCGATCAGCGGAATCGACCTCACAGACAGCGAGTATCGGGTCGTCCAGTCGCTGATCCGCAACAAGTACAAGGCAACCGACGCGGCCGGCAACGTCGTCCTCCGGGGGAAACAGAAGATGTTCAAGATGAAAGAGGAGTTCCCCTTCACCGACGCCGACGGCAACGACGTGTTCACCGTGAAAGCCGGCGGCATCATCGACGTGGCCGGCAACTACGTGCTCACTGACGCCCGGACCGGCGAGGACGTCGCCATCCTCGATAACGACTACTCGATCTTCCAGGACACCTGGACGGTCCGGGACGCCGACACGGAGGCCAAGATCGCCCAGATCGACTCCCGCGGCGCGCTGACGACCATCGCGCGCCACTATCTGCCGCTGGGCGGGCTGATCCCCTACAAGTACGAGATCACCGACCGGGACGGCGACCACGTCGGCAACATCTCGGGCCAGCTCTCGATCAAGGACAAGTACGATATCACGATCGACGACGCCAGCGACGTCCCCAAGGAGACTATCGTGGCCGCCGCGATGGTTATCGACGCGATCCAGGGTAACTGACGACGGATCGGGGCGTCGCAGCTCCGGTCGCACCGCGGCGTCGGGATGTCGATTTCGCCGCGGCGAGGACGGCGTCCCGACGCCGCGGCGTCCTGACGCCGAAGCGACGTCAGCTGCGGCCGCTCGACGACGCCGTCGCTACGGAGCTAAAACGCGGCAGAGAGGAGTAAGCCCCCTTCTGTTCTTCCCGGCATTCGGCTGAGCGTCGGCGCCCGCGTCCGGGCTACCTTGCGGCGCTTGCGCGCCGGGGCGCCGACTTGCACCGGCGAGGATTCGCCGTTCCATCGATCCTCGACCCTCATCCCTCGGTGGGTTACCTTCCCGTTGCTTGTTCGCGTTCGCTTTTTCGCTTGGGGGTCGCGCACCGCATCGGTCGGGCCGAGACGTGTCGTTTCTGTTCCAGAGCCGGCGGTCTCCCGCCCCGGGCTTGCGCCCGGTCGCCTGCCCGGACGGTGGGGGGACTTTCCTCACGCGCCCCGGAGGGCTCGCGGAGGCCGGGCTCTCTCTACCGACTCGACGGTACGCCCCTCCGTCGTTTAAGCGTGTCGCGGCGTCTCGGCCGTCGTTGCGTCGCGGGCGACGTCGAGGGCGCCGCTAGTGGGTCGGGACTGTCGGGCGCAAAAACGGAGAACGGTCGAGCCGACCGGCGTTAGAACTTCTCGAGGTAGCTGTCGATCTCCCACTCGGAGACTTCGGCCTTGTACTCGTCGTACTCGGCCTGCTTGGCCTGGATGAACTTCTCGGCGACGTGCTCGCCGAGCGCGTCCTGGATGACCTCGTCGTCTTCGAGCGCGTCGACGGCGGCGCCGAGGTTCGGCGGCAGCGTCTCGATGCCGTACTCTTCGCGCTTCTCGGCGTCGAACTCGTAGATGTTCTCGCGAACCGGGTCGGGGCAGTCGAGATCGCGCTTGATCCCGTCGAGGCCGGCCTTGACCATGACGGCCAGCGCGAGATAGGGGTTACAGGAGGGATCGGGCGAGCGCAGTTCGATCCGGCTGGCGGCGGGCGCGCGGGCCGCCGGCTTGCGGATCAGCGCCGAGCGGTTCACGTCCGACCAGGCGATGTAGACGGGCGCCTCGTACCCCGGCACCAGGCGCTTGTAGCTGTTTACGGTGGGGTCGCAGACTGCGGTCAGCGCGGGCGCGTGGTCGAGGATGCCGGCGACGAACTGCTTGGCGGTCTCCGAGAGGTTGAACTCGTCGTCGGCGTCGTGGAACGCGTTCTCGCCGTCGGTCGTAAAGAGCGAGAGGTGGGTGTGCATCCCCGAGCCGTTGATGTGGGCGATCGGCTTGGGCATGAACGTCGCGTGGACGTCGTTGACCTCGGCCGTGGCGCGGACGACCGAGCGGAACGTCGCGATGTTGTCGGCCGTCGAGAGCCCGTCGTCGTACTTGAACGAGATCTCGTGCTGGCCCTCGGCGACCTCGTGGTGGCTGGACTCGACCTCGAAGCCCATGTCCTCGAGGTTGTAGATGATCTCCCGACGGAGGTCCGACGAGAGGTCCTTGGGTGCGAGGTCGAAGTAGCCGCCGGCGTCGTGGGTCTCGGTCGTCGCGCTGCCGTCCTCGTCCTTGTCGAAGACGAAGAACTCCGGCTCGGGGCCGGCGTTGACCGTATACCCCATCTCCTCGGCTTCGTCGAGAACGCTCTTGAGCACCGAGCGCGGGTCGCCGCTGAACGGCTCGCCGGTCTTCGTGTCGATGACGTCGCAGATCAGGCGGGCGGCTCGTCCGTCTTCGGTGTCGCGCCACGGGAGGACGGCGAACGTCGAGGGGTCGGGCACCAGGCGCATGTCCGATTCCTGGATGCGGACGAACCCTTCGATCGAGGAGCCGTCGAAGTAGATCCCCTCGGTGAACGCCTTCTCGGCTTGCCGGGCCGGGACGGAGACGTTCTTTACCGTGCCGAGAATGTCGGTGAACTGCAGGCGGAGGAAGTCGATATCCTCCTCGTCGATCCGATCGAGTACGCCCTGCTCCGCGGAACTCAGGCTTCCACTTGTCATGGTGTGTTGTCAGTGTAGCCGTGGATGCCCGGTAGTAAAGGGCTGCCGTTCTTCGCAAATATACCGCCCTCGCCGTGAAAGTGGATATTCGTAAAATTCTAATGGGTGGAGTGAGTGGGGTAGGGTAATGACGTACGAAAATCTCGACGCAAAACTAGTGAATGCGCTGCTGGACGACGGGCGCGCGAGCCTGCGTAGCCTCGCCGAGGAGCTGGACGTGTCGGTGACAACAGTGTCGAACCACCTCAGCGATCTCGAAGAGGACGGCGTCATCGAGGGGTACACGCCGAAGATCAACTACAACGAACTGGACTTCGACGTCACCGCGGTGATCCAGCTCAAGGTCGAGGGGAACGCTCTGCCCGACATCACCGATCGACTCGACCAGCAAAAACAGATGACCAGCGTCTACGAGGTCACCGGCGGCTACGACATCATCGCGATCGGCAAGTTCGAGGACACCGACGGCATGAACGCCCAGATCAAGACGCTGCTGACCGACCCCGACATCAAGGAGTCCAACACCAGCGTCGTGCTCAACGCCACCAGCGAGAACGAGCAGTTCGAACTCGACGTCGAGGAGTAGCTGGCAGCAACCGGGTGGAGTTCCTTGCCGGTTTATTTTCTACACGGGTGATAACCAAACTTTGATTTGGGGGTGCGAGAATTAACGTTCCATGCCAGAATTAAAGGCACTTCCGGACAGCGCGAAAGTCGCACTGGCGGGCGGGACGCTCACCGCGGTCGGGTCGGTGCTTCCGTGGGCCAGCGCACTCGGAAGGACCGTAAGCGGCCTCGACGGCGACGGCGTCATCACCCTCTTCCTCGGCGTTATCGTCGCCGTCGTCGTACTGTCAGCCGGCTGGAACAGGCTCGCCAAAGGCGCCACGGCGGCGCTCGGCGGGATCAGCACACTCATCGCCTTCAACGCCTACTCGAATCTCGCCAACGCGGGCGGCCTCGGATCGAGCCTCGTATCGCCGGGGTACGGCCTCTACCTGACGATCCTCGGCGGACTGGTCGTCGCGGTCGGCGCGCTGTTAGGGTACACGAGCTTCGACGAGGACGAGGACCCGGACGGCACTCCGAGCCTGCAGTAAGCCAGCGCCGATCCCTTCTCGAACGCTTTCCCCACGCAGCGTCGCGACCGGCGGTCTCGGACGAACTCGGGGCGATCGGATACGAGATGGTCCCGTCGACCGCCTTGTACGTCGCCCAGCTGCAAAACGCCGTATCGAGGGCTATCAGCAGAACGGCACCCAGGATGAGGAATAGTCCGAGCACGTCGGCGGACTAAGTCCGGTCGTCCGTGTGGTCCATACGGGCCGGGCGCCTCACAGCGTCAAAAAACGGCGGAATTCGCTCGCGGACCGCGGTCGCGTGCCAACGCTCGCTTTCGGGAGATCGTCGTTCGACGTGCGATTCAGGCGGGAGGGGTGATGAAGTGCGTCGCCTCGCTTTGCTCGCGGGCGAGGCCCGCTCTCTTTTCCTCGGCTCTCGCTTCGCTCCGAGCCGAGCTTACATCATGCCGCCCATGCCGCCGCCCATACCGCCCATGCCGCCGGCACCGCCGGGGCCGCCGGCCTCGTCGTCGCCCTTGTCGGTCGACAGTTCGCCGGCGGAGATGATGTCGTCGATCTTGAGCACGAGGTTCGCGGCCTCGGTGGCAGACGACAGCGCCTGCTCCTTGGCGTGTGCGGGCTCGACGACGCCCGCCTCGAGCGTGTCCTCGACCTCGCTGGAGAACACGTTCAGGCCGGCGCGCTGCTGGCCGTCCTCGTGTGCGGCGCGCAGGTCGACCAGCGTGTCGATCGAGTCCAGACCGGCGTTGCCGGCCAGCACGCGGGGGACGAGCTCCAGCGAGTCGGCGTAGGCCTCGACGGCCAGCTGCTCGCGGCCGGAGACGCCGTCGGCGAAGTCGCGCAGGCGTCGGGCGACCTCGACCTCGATGGCGCCGCCGCCGGCGACCACGCGGCCGTCGGAGACGGTCTGTGCGACGACGTCGAGCGCGTCGTTGACGCCGCGTTCGAGCTCGTCGACGACGTGGTCGGTCGAGCCGCGAAGCAGGAGCGTCGCGCCGTGGCTATCGTCGCCGGTGACGTAGAACAGCTCGTCGGCGTCGTCGCGGGTGACGTCGCCGTGACCGAGGTCGTCGGCGCTGGCGCTGGAGAGATCGGAGACGACGTTGGCGCCCAGAACCTCCTTCAGGAACTCGATGTCGGACTTCTTCGCGCGGCGGACGGCGAGGATGCCCTCCTTCGCGAGGTAGTGCTGAGCGAGGTCGTCGATGCCCTTCTGGCAGAACACGACGTCGGCGCCCGTGTCGACGATCTGCTGGACCTTCTCCTTGAGCTGGTCCTCCTCGCGGTCGAGGAACTGCTGGAGCTGGCTCGGGTCGGTGACGTTGACCTCGGTGTCGACGTCGGTCTCCTCGACCTCGACCGCGGAGTCCAGAAGGAGCACGTCGGCGTCCTCGGCTTCGCTGGGCATGTTGTCGTGGACGGGGTCCTTGTCGATGACGGCGCCCTCCAGCAGGTCGGACTCGCCGGCCGAGCGACCCGTCTGGGTCTCGATCTTGAGGAACTCCAGATCGACGACGCTCTCGCCGTCCTCGTTCTCGACGGTGACCTGGCGGACGGCGTCGACGATCAGCTGGCTCAGGTGCTCCTTGTTGAGCTCGGCGCCCTTGCCGGTCATCGACGTCTCGGCGACCGAGCGGAGCAGCTCCTCGTCGTCGGCGTCGACGTCCTCGGCGATGTCGTCGACTTCCGCGCGGGCCTGCTCGCTCGCGAGGTGGAAGCCCTTGATGATCGCCGTCGGGTGGATGTCCTGCTCGAGGAGGTCCTCGGCGTTCTTCAGGAGCTCGCCCGCGATGGCGACGGCGGTCGTCGTGCCGTCCCCGGCCTCGTCTTCCTGGGTTTCGGCGACCTCGATGATCATCTCGGCCGTCGGGTTGTCGATGTCCATCTCCTGAAGGATGGTGACGCCGTCGTTAGTGATGGTGACGTCGCCCATCGAGTCGACGAGCATCTTGTCCATCCCTTTCGGGCCGAGCGTCGAGCGGACGGACTCCGCTACCGCGCGCGCGGCGGCGATGTTGTAGTCCTGCGCGTCGCGGTCCTTGACGCGCTGGGAGTCCTCGCTCATCACGATCATCGGCTGTCCCTGCTGCATTCGCTGGCTCATAGTCGGTCGAATGATTGAATGTGATTCTATATAATTCTTTTGAATCGCCGCCGCCCAACCGCGCCTCGCGACACGGTGTGAATCATCCACTCAGGAGTCCCCTACGGGGGTTCAGTCCGATTACCGGCGAACGATTCGGCGTCGACGCCGGGCGCGGATCGCGGCGATAAAGCCAACGTTTATGTATCTCCTGTGCTGGCGCTCGGAGCAGCCCGCCACGTGCGTCGCGCGCGCCGAGCTCGAACATGTGTCCGGCGCACACCCGATTCGACTGTCCGGCGCGGTACCGTTCGCACCGAGCGACGCGCCGTCGCGACCGGGCGTCCCGCCGACCGCTCCGATCCAGCCCGTGGACGCCGGAAACCGTATTGTTACGGGCAGATGCGCCCGGAATTCACTGCCCGCCGCTCGGACGAATTGCCCCAAAGACTGATACGACCTGCCGGTAAACCGGGAGACGCGATGGCATCTCCCGAACTCTACGCCGCCCTCTACGCCCTCTCCGGCGTCGTCTCGCTCGGCGTGGCGACCTGGGTGTGGCGCCGACGCGACCACCGCGGCGCCCGGACGTTCATCGCGCTGCTGTTCGTCGTCGCCATCTGGACGTTCGTCGACTCGATGGCGGCGCTGTCGGACGACGGCCAGTGGCTGCTCTGGCAGCAGGTCCGACTGGCGGTGATCTCGTTCGTCCCCGCGCTGTGGTTGCTCTTTACGATCCGGTACACCGACCTCTACGCCGAGTACGCCCGGCCGGTGTCGGCGATCCTGTTCGCCGAGGCGACCGTCGTCGCGGCGCTGACGTTGACGAACGGCAGCCACCAGCTCGTCTGGGAGCTCGATCCGACCACTCAGGCCGGGCCGACCGTCGCGACGGTCGGCCCGGTGTACGTCGCGCACATGTTCGTCACCACGTGGCTGGTGCTGGGCGGGATCATCCTGCTGTTGCAGGTGATCGTCGACGCCCGCGACGCCCACCGGACTCAGCCGGCGGTGCTGATCGCGGCGGGCTCGATCGCGCTGGCGCTCACCGTCGGCTCGGCGGTGGGCGCGCTGCCCTACTCGGGGATCAACTACGCGCCCCTGGGGCTCGGCCTCGGCAGCGTCGTCACGGCGTGGGCGCTGTACCGCCACCGCCTGTTCGACATCTACCCCGTCGAGAGCGACACCGTGATGACGGCGATCCGGGACGCCGTGGTGGTCGCGAACCCCTCGGGAGTCGTGACCGACCACAACCCCGCCGGCGCCGATCTGCTCGGCGCCGCTGATCCGCTGGGCGAGCCCGTCGTCGAGGCGCTCCCCTTCGAAGCCGACGCGCTCCGTCCCGTCCTCCCGTTCGGGGACGGCGCCGGCGCAGCGGCCGGAGACGGAGCGGCGAGCGAGCGCACCGGAACCGACGCGACGGTCGACGCGGCCGACACTGCCGCCGACGGCGCCGGCGCCTTCGGCGAGACGGACGGGCGTTCGACCGCCGAACTCACCGCTGCGATCGACGGCAAGCGGCGCCACTTCCTGCTCGACGTCTCGCCGCTGTCCCAGCGCGCCGAGCGGACCGGCTACCTCCTGATTTTCCGGGACGAGACGACCCGCCGAGAGCAGCGTCGCGAGCTCGAACGCCAGAGCGAGCACATGGAGCAGTTCGCCAGCACCGTCTCCCACGACCTCCGGAACCCCCTGACCGTCGCCGAGAGCGCGCTCGAACTGCTCCAGCGCAAGTCCGACGCCCGCGAGACGGAGATGGTCGCCGACAGTCTCGAGCGGATGCGCACGATCATCGAGGAGGCCCTCTCGTTCGCCCGGTCGGGCCAGCGCCTCGACGACGCCGATCTCGCGCCGGTCGAACTCGACGCCGTCGCGCGGGCCGCCTGGGACTACGTCGAGGGCGACGCCGCGACGCTGTCCGTCGAGGAGGACGTCACGATCGTCGCCAGCGAGGATCGCCTTCGCCGCATGCTGGAGAACTTGTTCCGCAACTCGCTCGACCACGGGACCGTCGACGCCACGATCCGGGTGGGCCCTCTCGACGACGAGTCGGGGTTCTACCTCGCCGACGACGGCCCCGGAATCACGAAGGAACACCACGAGGAGGTGTTCGAGCGGGGCTTCACGACCGACGAGGACGGCACCGGGTTCGGCCTGGCGATCGTCGAAGCCATCGCCGGCGCGCACGGCTGGGAGATCCGCGTGACCGAAAGCGAGTCTTCCGGCGCCCGGTTCGAGGTGACCGGCTGTGCGGTGGCGGAACGATCTGACGACGAGCGCTCCGGCGACGAGCAGCCGACGGTCGACACCCCGTCGCCGTGACTCCGGTTCGGGGTCTTGCGCTGAGCCGGGGCAAAAATTGCCCGTCTCTGAGACCCCGCGATAGGGGTAAACTGTTCGCTGAAGGTGTTCGCTCGCACGAACCCTCCGCCGTGGGGCCGTTTGCTCGAGTCGGAACACCCGCACTCTTGAAATCGGAGACGAACTCGCGTCGTAGCTAGCTACAATACTGGTCGGAGGACGTGAGCGTTTTACTACCGAGATACCTGTGTCCTCTATGACCTCGACAGTCGGATCGCTGTGGAACCGGTATCGATCAGTACCGCTGATCTATCGCATCGCGCTGGCGTTTCTCCTCGGCTCGGCCGCGGGGATCGCCCTCGGCGAGCGGATGTCGGTCGTCCGGCCGCTGGGCGACCTGTTCCTCCGCTTGCTCAACATGCTGGTTGTCCCGATCATCGTGTTCACGCTGCTGACCGGGATCCGCCAGCTATCGCCCGCCCGACTCGGACGGATCGGCGGCGCCACGGTGGGGCTGTACGCCGTCACCACGACGCTCGCGGGGATCATCGGACTGGCCGTCGCGAACGTCCTCCAGCCCGGCCGCGGCGTCGAGTTCGCCGGCGGCGAGGCCCAATCCCAGGCGCCCCCGTCGCTGACCGAAGTCGTGCTCGGGATCGTCCCGAGCAACCCCGTCGCGGCGATGGCGGAGGGCAACCTGCTCGCGACCGTCTTCTTCGTCATCGTCTTCGGCATCGCGCTCACCTACGTGCGCGCCCAGAAGGAGGAGTACGCAGACAGCGTCGACTCGGTGTTCGAGGCGTTCGAGGTCGGCGCCGAGGCGATGTTCGTCGTCGTCCGCGGCGTCCTCGAGTACGGCGTCGTCGGCGTGTTCGCGCTGATGGCCGCCGGGATCGGCACCGAGGGCGTCGGCGTGTTCTCCTCGCTCGGCGCGCTCGTGCTGGCGGTCGCCATCGCGGTCGTGATCCACATCGTCTTCACCTACCTGTTCGTCCTCATGGGCGTCGTCGCGGACGTCTCCCCGATCGCGTTCCTCGCGGGCGCGAAGGACGCGATGGTGACGGCCTTCGCGACGCGGTCGTCCAGCGGGACGCTCCCGGTGACGATGACCAACGCCGAGGAGGATCTCCGGATCAAGGAGCGGGTGTACTCCTTCGCGCTGCCGGTCGGCGCCACCGCGAACATGGACGGCGCCGCGATCCGGCAGGCGATCACCGTCGTGTTCGCCGCGAACGTCGTCGGCCAGCCCCTGGCGATCTCCGAGCAGGTGCTCGTGCTGGTCGTCGCCGTGCTGATCAGCATCGGCACCGCCGGCGTCCCCGGCGCCGGCATCGTGATGCTCACCGTCGTCCTCAACCAGGTCGGCCTCCCGCTGGCCGTCGTCGGATTCGTCGCCGGCGTCGACCCGATCCTCGGCCGCATCGCGACGATGAACAACGTCACCGGCGACCTGGCGGTCGCGACCGTCGTCGGGAAGTGGAACGACGCGATCGACTTCGGCGAGGGCGTCTGGACCCGCGGCGCGTCGGGGGTCGCCGACGCCGTGCCGGGCGACGACTGAGCGTCGTTTTTATTCGTCGCTCGGTCGCTTTCGACTCGGTTCAACGGAATGTTGGAGCCGACCGTTCGAGCAAATTGCTCTGATCGATAGGAGGCCGAGATTCTAAAACGTCAATTACGTCGAAGAGAGAGCGCCAGGACAGGGATTTGAACCCTGAATCCCGAAAGGGAACACGCTTTCCAGGCGTGCGCCTTGCCGTTCGGCCATCCTGGCTCGTACGGCAGTTGCGCGGTCGATCGTTTAAACCCTTCCTTTCCGCGCCAGCCAGCCCTCGGCGAGATACGAGGCGACGCCGGCGACGAGCCCGACCAGCAGCGTCACGGTGGCGACGGCGCCGACCGAGGTGAACTCCCCGTCGAGGAGCAGGTACGCCTGGTGGAGCACGAGAAATACCATCGCGCCGATCGCGCCCCACAGGACGCTGGCCTTTACCCGCGGTCTCACGGCTGGGCGGCGACGGCTTCGATCTCGATGCCGACGCCCTTCGGGAGCGCGCCGACCTCGACGGCGCTGCGGGCCGGCGGATCGGTCCGGAAGTAGTTGCTGTAGGTCTCGTTCATCTCGTCGAACTCCTCGATGTCGTCGAGGTATACGGTCACCTTCAGTACGTCGTCGGGGCTCAGGTTCTCTTCTTCCAGGATGGCGACGACGTTGTCCAGCGCCTGCCGAGTCTGGACGGCGATCGGCTCGTCGTCGAGCAGTTCACCGTCCGGCGTCAGGGGGATCTGCCCGGCGGTAAAGAGCAGATCGCCATTCGTCGTCGCCTGGCTGTACGCGCCGACGGCGCGCGGGGCGTCGGTGGTGCTGATGACGCGTTTCATGGCCGGAGAGTGGGCGCGGCGCGGCTTAAAACCACGACGTGCGGGCGCGGCGTCCCACCGAAACCGCTTACTGGTGACGGCGAGACGTTCGCGCCGAGATGACGCCATCAGATGGCGAGTCGACTCGCCGCGAGTATCACAAGCTCGTTCGCGACGACATCCCCGAAATCATCCGCGAGAACGGCGAGACGCCGATCGCGCGCGTCGCGGACGACGAGGAGTACGCCGAGCTGCTGGGCGAGAAACTCGCCGAGGAAGCGGAGGAGTTCCGCGAGAGCGGCGAGATCGAGGAGCTCGCCGACGTGCTGGCGGTCGTCGACGCCGTTCGCGAGCGCCGAAACGTCTCTGAGGACGAACTGCGAGAGCTGCAGGCCCAGAAGGCAGACGAGCGCGGACGGTTCGAGGAGCGGGTCGTGCTCGAAGCGGTCGAGGAGTAACTCTCAGGCAAGCAGTTCGACTTCGTACCCGCGCTCGCGCATCCCCGCGACGAGTTCGGCGACGTGTTCGTGGCTTCGCGTCTCCAGGTCGAGCTCGACCTCGGCGGCGTTCATGCCGATGTCACGTGATGTCCGGTCGTGCTGGATCGCGTAGATGTTGACCTTGTGGGTGGCGATCACGTCGATCAGATCCTCCAGCGCACCCGGCCGGTCCTTGAGGACCGTGCGAAGCTTGACGTACCGGCCCGTCTCGACGAGACCGCGCACGATCATCGTCGAGAGCGTGTTCAGGTCGATGTTGCCGCCCGAAAGCACGGGGACGATCACCTCGTCGTCCTCGAACTCGAACTGCTCGGTGAGCACGGCCGCCAGCGGGACGGCACCGGCGCCCTCGACCAGCGTCTTCGAGCGTTCCAGCAGGTAGACCACGGCGACCGCGATATCAGAATCCGAGACCGTGACGACCTCGTCGACGTGCTCCTCGATCACGTCGAAGGTGCGGTCGCCGATTCGGCGCGTGGCGATGCCGTCGGCGATCGTGTCGACCGACTCGCGCTCGTAAATCCGGCCCTTCTCCAGGGACTGGGCGGCGCTGGCGGCCCCCTCGGCCTGGACGCCGATCACGCGCACGTCGTCGTCGAAGTCCTTGACCGCGGTGGCGATCCCCGAGATGAGCCCGCCGCCGCCGATCGGCACGACGACCGTGTCGACCTCGGGGAGATCCTCCACGATTTCGAGTCCGATCGTCCCCTGTCCGGCCATCACCGCCTCGTCGTCGAACGCGTGGACGTAGGTGCGCCCCTCCTCGCGCTCGATCTCGTGGGCGCGCTCGGCGGCCTCGCTGTAGTCGGCGCCGTGGAGTTCGACTTCGGCGCCGTAGTTCCGCGTGGCTTTCACCTTCGAGATCGGCGCGCCCTCCGGCATCACGACCACGCTGTCGACGCCCGCGCGGTTCGCCGCCAGCGCGACGCCCTGGGCGTGGTTGCCGGCGCTTGCGGTCACGACGCCCGCCTCGCGGTCCTCGGGCGGCAGCGTCGCGATGCGGTTGGTCGCGCCGCGGATCTTGAACGCGCCGGTGCGCTGGAACGTCTCCAGTTTGAGGTGGATCTCTGCCCCGGTCATGTCCGAGAACGTGTGCGAGTACTCCAGGGGCGTCCACCGGGAGGTCTCGCGGACCCGTTCGTGGGCCTCGACGACGTCGTCGGCCTCGAGCATGCGACCGCGTAGGGTCGGGCGCGTTATCTATCTACTGCCCTCTCGGCGGCGACGCCGCGCTCTTCCGGGTTCGCACGGCGGCGTCGTCACTCTCGACCGGTAAGGGGGATGGAGGATGGGGATGCACGGTGCGTGTGACGTGCAACTGAAACAGTCGACCGGAGGATAATAAACCCCCGCCACGCGGAGTGAAAGTGAAAGTGCCGGACGGCGTCGGGTTGAAACGCGCGTCAGACGCCCGAACGACGCGCGTCATTTGGGGGTACTGGCTCTCCGTTCGATCGCATCGCCGGCTTTATCTCAACGCTGAAGTGTCGGCAGACTACATATCGACTATGCACATCGGTGACGCCGTCCGCGCCGCGTTTCGCGGGTACCGGTCCCGGCCCTCCGGAGTCCTCCCCTACTATTTGCTCGGCACCTCGACGGCCGCGCTCGTCCAGACCGCCTGGCTCGTCGGCGCCGCAGCGGCGTATCTGACGCTCTCCGCACAAGGGAACCTCGCGCCGATCCGCGAGGAACTTCGGGCGATCGGTCCGGTCCAGATCGACGACCTGGCGTCGTACGCCGGCTCGACCGAGGGGCTCGCGACTGCAGCCGAGGCGGCCGTGACGCCCGAACTGCTCGCCGTGTTCGCCGCGACGGGCCTCGTCGCGATCGTCGTCTCCCTGCTCGCCAGCGCCGTAGTCGGCGCCGGCCAGGTCCACGCGGTGTACGGCGTTCTCCGGGGTCGGGACCCGATTCGCGCGGGCGTCGAGGGCGTCGTTCGCGACGCCGTCAGCTTCGTGGCGCTGCTTTTCCTCCAGCTGCTCGCGATGACCGTCGTTCTCGGGGTCTCGGTCGGGGTGCTGGTCGCGAGTGTCGGCGGCAGTCCGACCTCGGCGCTGCTCGTCATCGTGGTGCTCCCCGCGCTCCTCGTCGCCCTGCTCGCGGTCCGCCTGGTTTTCCTGTTTGCTCGGCAGGCGGTCGTCGTTGACGGCGTCGGCGCCGTCGCGGGCGTCCGGCGCAGCGTCGGCTACGCGCGGTCGAACCCCGCGGACGCCGTCGTCTACCTGCTGGTGTCGATCGGCGTCCTGCTCGTGCTGGCGTTGCTCTCGGCGGGGCTGTCGGCCGTCGGCCTGTCGGCGGTCGGCTCGCTCGTCGGACTGCTGATCGTGTTCCCGCTGCTCGCGTTCGTCAAGACGGCGCTGTACGTCGAGCACGCGACCGGCCGGATGCCCCAGTCGCCGAAAGCGCGGGGGACGATCCGCGATCGGCTGACCGACGAACTGCGCCGCGGCGCCGCGGCGCTCCGTCGGTTCGTCGTCGCTCGGCCGCTTCTCCAGACGGCGAGCGGAGCGGTGTTCGCACTCGGTGGGCTGGCCGGCTGGCGGTTCGCCGCCGGCGTCGAGGGCGTCCTCCAGGCGTCGATCACGGCGCGACTGGCGGGCTGGTTCCCGCCCGCCGCCTTTCTCAATCTCGCCGCCAACAACTGGCAGGTCGGCGTCACGCAGGCGTACGCGGGCTTTCTCGGCGGCGTCCCGACGGTGGCGTCGCTGCTGTTCAACGGCCTCTTCCTCGGCGCGCTCGCCCGGATCGAGGTCGACCCGATCGAGCTGCTGACGTTCGTCGCCCCTCACGGGATCGTCGAGATTCCCGGACTGATCGTCGCCGGCGCGCTCGGCCTGCACCTCGGCGGCGTCGGCGTCCGCGCGGCGATCGGGCGGGCCGATCGCGCCGACCTCGCGGCCGCGGTCGCTCGCGCCTACCGGATCCTGATCGGCCTGGCGCTGGTCTTTCTGGTCGCCGGGGCGATCGAGGCGTTCGTCAGCCCGTACTACGGAACGCTGCTGGGACTCTGATCGGGGCTCAGAGGGACCAGCGGCGTCGCTGACTGCTCATCAGGAGATTAATTCGGGTTCCGTCATGAGTACGGAGGATGAGTTCAGTAACCAATCATCAATTTCGAGAGGGGAACGACTGCACTCAGATCCACACGCTCAACAGAAGAAGGAACGCCACGAGAAAAATAACGGCGTACAGAATAACCGTCGGAGTCGAGATCTCGTAATCGGGGATGTCGCCTTCTCTCTTCTCTCGTTCAGCCTCTTTGTTCCTGTCGACTCTCCTCATCTCATCAGCAACATCAAAATTTCCGCCGCCGATACCACCAATCTCAGCGTCGTCGCCATCGTCCATACTTCATAGATTCGCTCTGTATCATTAAAGCCAGTGTCAGAACTCAAAACCGTGGCTCTGATGAAACTCTCGGCAGCTGATGGGAATCCGTGCCAGATACGGAGGGTGTATGCAGTAAACGGCCGTCATCGACGAGCTAGCCGCTAAGTCAGCACACTGCCGCGTGCGTATTCCACGCCGAACCGCAGATAAAGAACACGGGTTCAACTGAGCCTCCGGACGGACCGCTGGTCGACGCCGCTGATCGGCGAGTGAAGAAACGCGATGCCGCGATTCGGTTACCGCTCGTCGATCGGGACGAACTCCTGATCCTCGGGGCCGACGTAGCGCGCCCGCGGGCGGATCAGGCGATTGTCCTCGAGGTACTCGCTGACGTGGGCAACCCAGCCGCCGACGCGGCTCATCGCGAAGATGGGCGTGTAGAGGTCGATCGGGATCCCCATCTGGTAGTACGTCGACGCCGAGTAGAAGTCGACGTTGGGCGCGAGGCCCTTCTCCTCGGAGATGTACTCCTCGATATCACGACTCATCTCGTACCACTTTGTGTCGCCGGCGGCCTCGCCGAGCTCCTCGGACTTCGCGCCGAGAATCTTCGCGCGGGGGTCCTTGACGTCGTAGACGCGGTGGCCGAATCCGGGGACGCGTCGCCCCTCGTCGAGGGCCTGTTTCACCCAGTCGATCGGGTCCTGGTCGGCGTCGTCGACCTCCTTGAGCAGCCGCATGACGTTCTGGTTGGCGCCGCCGTGGAGCCCGCCGCTGAGCGTGCCGATGGCGCTCGTCACCGCGCTGTGGACGTCCGCGAGCGTGCTCGCGGTGACCATCGCTGAGAACGTCGAGGCGTTGAGCCCGTGGTCCGCGTGGAGCACCAGCGCCATGTCGAACGTCTCGGCGAGCACGTCGTCGGGCTCCTCGCCGTTGAGCATGTACAGGAAGTTCTCGGCGTGATCGAGGTCCTCGCGGGGCTCGATCGGCTCCTCGCCGTCGCGAACGCGGGAGAAGGCCGCGAGGATCGTCGGGAGCTTGGCCGTGATGCGCCGGCCCTTCCGGAGGATCGACTCGTGGTCCTCGGCGTCGTGACCGCTCCCCTCGGGGTCGTACGCCGAGAGCTGGGACACCGCCGTGCGGATAGCCGCCATCGGATCCTCGTCGGCGTCGGCGAGGTCCCGGACCGTCTGGAGCACGGCGTCGTCGACGGAGCGCTCGCTCACCATCGCCGAGCGGAACTCGTCGAGTTCGTCGGCGTCGGGGAGCTCCCCGTGCCAGAGCAGATACAGCACCTCTTCGTAGCTCGCGTCGCGGGCCAGGTCCTCGATGGCGTAGCCGCGGTAGATCAGCCGACCGACGTCGCCGTCGATGTGGCTGAGTCCTGACTCCGCGACGAGGACGCCCTCGAGCCCTTTCTTGACCTCGTCGGACATACGCATACGCTTTCATACCGTAGGGGAAAAACATTGCCGTTCGGGGCGGTGCTTTCCGGCGGACTCCCGGACGAGCGTCCAGAATACGGCCCGAACCCTTACGATTTCTGTCGATATGTCTAGGTAGAACTGATGCGTGACCGGTCCGGCGCGGCCGGCCGAGCGGATTGCGGCGGGCTCACAGCTCGCGGGCGCGTCGCCACGCCGAGACGAGCGTAAAGAGGATCGTCAGCGACAGCGACGTCGCGAAGAACACGACGAACGCGAGTCCGAGGTACAGCACCGGCGACTGGGTCGTCTCGGCCGGGATCACCACGAACACGACGTACAGCAGCGCCGCGAACGCCGCGCCGAGCGCGAGCGCCCACTTGACGTTGCGCTCGACGCCGAGCTCGCGCGCGAACGCGACGAGCTGGTCCTTGTCGCCGCCGTCCGATGGTTCCTCGTAGCCGGCGCCATCGCCCGACGCCGCGCCGAAATCCGCCGACTCGTCGTCCGACGCCGCGCCGAACTCGTCGGCGCTCTCCCCGGCGGGCGCTCCGAACGCGGACTCGTCGTTCGACGCCGACTCACGATCGGCGTCGCGCTGGTCCCGTGACACGACTGCGAGTAGGGCGCACCGGCACAAAGCCGCGTCGAAATCGGCGCCCGAAGCGGATTCCGGCATCGCAGCGTCGCGGCGGGATTCGGTCCCAGTCAGGTTCGGCGCCGTAGGTCAGGCCCCGCTCCCGTCGGCGTAGGGGCCGAACTCCTCGCCGAACGCGACGAAGTACGCCGTACCGGCCAGTCCGATCGCGGTGGCGACGCCGAACGCGACCGTCGGGCTCCCCTCGAACAGCGTCGCCCCGGTCAGCGGGTTCGGGAGCCCTTCCCAGAGCACGCCGCCGAGCAGCCCGCTCGGAATGACGACGACGTTCCGGAGGAGGTAGTACGACCCGGTGACTCGCCCGCCGGACCCCTGCTCGGCGGGCCCGACGATCAGCGCCTTGTGCGAGGGCAGCCCCGCGAAGCGCAGCCCCGAGAAGGCGAAGATCGCGACGAGCGCGGCGGGACTGGCCGGCGCGGCGATCAGCACGACCGGGAAGACGGCGTAGACCAGGAAGCCGGTCGCGACGACCGGCTTCAGCCCGACGCGCTCGGCGAGCTTCGCTGCCGGCACCATCACCAGCAGCGCGACGGCCATCTCGACGCCCAGCAGGTAGCCGAAGAAGGCCGCCGGCGAGAGATCGATCGCCCACGTCCCGAACGGTGTCGAGAGCGTCGTCGCGACGCCGACCTCCAGAAACTGCGTCACCACGAGGATGAAAAAGGCGTACACCATCCCGTTGGCAAAGCGGACGAGCGTGTCGCCGATCAGCAGCGGTCGCAGCTCGCTGGGCATCTCGCGGAGGTCCGCGCGGATCCGGTCGATCCCCTCGAAGCTCCCGCCGATCGAGTCCTCGCCGGCGTCGTACAGGAGGTGCTGGGCGAGCGTGCCGATGACGCCGAACGCGACCGCCACCGCGAGGACGTACTGGAAGCTCACGGTAAAGTCGGGGTGGAGGCCGAGCAGCGCCGCGGCGAGCACCGGGCCGATCAGAAACGCGGTCCGCCGGAACGTTTCGGTGCTGGCGAACCCCGCCGCCAGTTTCGACGGCTCGGTCGCCTGCTTGACGACGGCGAACGTCGCGCCCAGCCCGAACGACTTCCACGCCTGGGCGAGAAAGAGGCCGACGAAGATCCAGCCCCACGCCGGAATCGTCGCGCCGAGCACCGAAATCGCGCCGAGCCGGGGGGCGACGAGCCACAGTACGAAGCCGAGGGTCGAGAGCAGTCCGAAAACGGTGAGCGCGTACCGCGAGCCGATCCGATCGGAGACGGCGCCGCCGGGGTAGGGGTACACCGCCGAGATGACGTTGCCGACGGTGGTGTAGGCGCCGACGACGAGGCCGCCACCGCCCAGCGCGACCAGATACTCCGGGAGGAACCGGCTGGTCATCTGGAACCCCAGCGAGAACGCGAACATCGCCACCGAGAGCACGAGCACGTCCCGTTCGAGCGCGAGGAACTGCCGGACCGGGTCGAACGCGTCGGGCCCCTCGCCGTCGGCCGGTTCCGTCGCCATGTGCGCGGACGTGCGGACGCGGGAAGCAAATACATTCGGCTTCCGGTGGCGGTTCGAGCTCGGCGGCCGACAGCCGGCGGTCGACGCCTGACGCCCGACGAGGTCGAACTCGCCGGGGCTGGCGGGGTGCCGAGACCGAACCGCTAAAGAGCGTGGGGCCGCCCAGTTGGTGTAATGACAACGCTGGGAACGGCCAGTGCGGCCCCCGGTGAGATGGACACCGGGCGGCTGCAGGTCGGCGAGAGCCGGGACGGGAGCCCGGTCGGGCTGCCGGTCGCCGTGATCAACGGCGCCCGGGACGGCAAGCGACTCTACGTGCAGGCGGCGAGCGACGGCGACGAGCTCAACGGCGTCGGCGTCGTCCGACGGATGGTGCCCCAGCTCGATCCCAACGAGCTGGCGGGCGAGATCCTGATCGTCGGCATCGTCAACTACCACGCGTTCCAGGTCGCAGAGCACCGCAACCCGATCGACGACACGAAGATGAACCGCGCGTACCCGGGCGACGAGAACGGGACGTCGAGCGAGCGCATCGCGAAGGCGACGTTCGACGCCGCGGTCTCGGCCGACCTGGTGATCGACCTCCACCAGGGGTCGACCAGCCGGATGATCGACGAGACGCGAGTGCGCTGTGGCTCGCGCCACCGGCTCCACCGCGAGTGTCTCGAACTCGCCAAGACGTTCGGCTGCGGGTACATCCTCGACCAGAAGGGCCCCGACGGCCAGCTCGCCCGCGCGGCGCCCGACGAGGGCGTCCCGACGATCGACCCCGAGCTGGGCGGCGCGGTCGGCTGGGACGAGCACAGCATCGAACTCGGCGTGCAGGGCGTGTTCAACGTGCTGCGGGAGTACGGCTTCCTCGACGGCCAGTCCGAGATCGAGGCCCAGGTCCGCGCGTCCGGCTTCGAGCAGTTCGGCGCGCCCGCGGGCGGCCTTGTCGACTTTCAGGTCGAACTCGGCGAGCGCGTCTCGGCCGGCGACACGCTGTTTACCGTGACGGACGTGTTCGGCACCGAGAAGGAGCGGGTGACCGCCGACAGCGACGGCGTGTTCTGGCGCACCCGGCGGCTCCCGCAGGTGGCGACCGGCGAGTACGTCTGCTCGGTCGGCACCAGCGTGGACACGTACTGATGGTCGCCGACCTTCGCTGCCGGGACTGCGGGCGCACCTACGCGGCGAGCGCCGACGAGCCGTGGCGCTGCGACTGCGGCCACCCGCTCGACTACGCCGAGCCGTCGCTCCCGGATCGCGGCTCCGCCCCGGCGCCGAAGGCGCTCGACCGCGATCTGGGGCTGTGGGCGTTCCAGTCGTTTCTCCCCGAGGCGCCCCTCGTCACGCTCGGCGAGGGCTTTACCCCGCTCGTCGAGGCCGACGACTGGGACGCCGCGTTCAAACTGGAGTACCTCTTTCCTACCGGCAGCTTCAAGGACCGCGGCGCGACGACGACGCTCTCGCGGGCGGCCGCGCTCGGCGTCGACAAGGTCGTCGAGGATTCGTCGGGCAACGCCGGCGCCGCGATCGCGACGTACGCGGCCCGCGCTGGCATCGACGCCGACGTGTACGTCCCCGACGACGTCAAGCAGTCCAAGCTGGTCGCGATCCAGCGCGCCGGCGCTCGACCCGTTCGGATCGAGGGCGACCGCGAGGACGTCACCGAGGCCTGCGTCGCCGCGGCGTCCGAGGGAGACGCGTACTACGCAAGCCACGCCTGGAACCCCGCGTTCTACGCCGGGACGGCGACGCTCGCCCACGAGATCGCCGCCCAGCGCAGCTGGTCGGCGCCCGACGCCGTCGTGCTTCCGCTGGGCCACGGCACCCTGTTCCTCGGCGCGTACCGCGGATTCCGGGCGCTCCGCGAGGCCGGCTACGTCGACCGGATGCCCCGCCTGCTGGCCGGACAGGCCGCCGGTTACGCTCCGATCGCGACAGAACTCCACGCCGCCGACGACGAGGACGAGCCCGGAAACCGGCTGACTACGGCGCTGGACTCCGCCGAGGACGTCCCGACCAACGAGATCGCCGACGGAATTCAGATCACCGAGCCCGCCCGCGAGAACCAGCTGTTCGACGCCATCGCCGATTCGGGCGGCGACGCCATCGCCATCGACGGCGACGCGGTCGAGGGGGAGCTCGACCGGCTCCACCGCGCCGGCTTCTACGTCGAGCCGACCAGCGCCGTCGCCACGGCTGCGCTGCGCGAGTATCGCCGCCGCGGCGTCGTCGCGCCCGACGACGACGTCGTCGTCCCGCTGACCGGCAGCGGGATGAAGACACTCTGACCCGGGCCCCTCTCGTCCGTAGCCACTGGATCTTTGTATTGCGGCCGCTAACGCTCGTCCGATGAGCAGAGGCATCGGCGCGTTCGACGCGATCGAATCCGTGCTCCCCGACGCCGTCGCCCTCCTCGCGGCACTGGCGACGCAGCTGGGCGACGTGTGGTTCGTCGGCGTCCTGCTGGTCGGGCTCCACTGGTACGCGGACGACGAGGTCGTCGATCGGAACGCCGTCGCGACGATCGCGGGCCTGACGATCGGCGCGCTGGGGCTTGCGTTCGCCCTGAAGTACGCCTTTACGCTCCCCCGGCCGCCGACCAGACTCGCCCGGCCGGACCAGTTCCCGGGACTCCTCCAACCGCTGTACGTCGCGACCGGCACCGCCAGCAGCTACGGGTTCCCGAGCGGCCACGCCGTCACCTCGACGGTCGTCTACGGGCTGCTCGCCCAGCGCCTCTCGGTCCGGACGCGCCGGTGGCGCTACGGCGTCGCCGCCGCGATCGTGACGCTGGTCTGTGCGACCCGGGTCGTGCTCGGCGTCCACTACCTCGTCGACGTCGTCGCCGGGGCCACGCTGGGGGCCGCGTACGTCGCGGGCACCTGGTACGCGCTCTCGGCGGTCGACGACGCCGCGACCGCTGCGTTCGGCGTCGCGACCGGGATCAGCGCGGTCGCGCTCGCGGTGATCGGCGTCACGCCCGACAGCGTCGCGCTGCTCGGCACCGCGTTCGTCGGGCTGGCCTGGCGCCTCGGGATCCGGCGTCGCGACGCCGCGTCGGCGTCGGCGTCGTCGTGAACTGTCGACCGCCGAACGGCTGCCCGCCGAACGGCTGACTGTCGAACGCAATCACCGTTCGGGGTGGATCGGCGCGTCGAAGCCGCCCCGAATCAGCGGCTTTGCGACGTGACGCCGCGCGCAGGGCGGCACCTCGTACCACCCGTCTTCGAGATCGCGGTCGATCCGACGCTCGACCTTTCCTCCGTGACTCGTCCCGCAGTCCCGACAGCGGTATCCCTGATCAGCGCCGGCGCTCTTCATCGACCGGCCGCAGTCGGGGCAGTCCGGCGTCGCGAGTTCGACGCCGTTCAGCTCTCGTACGGCGAACTTCTCTAACTTGAGCGTCCCGTCGCCGATCTCGCCGCAGGCGGTGATCCGGTCGCCCACCCGGAGCCCTCGCACCCGATCGCGGAAGCGCTTGGTCGGCTCGAAGGCGGCGCAGTCGAGGCGGACGTCGGCGTCGCTGTCGTCGCCGTCGCTTTCGTTGCCGTCGGCGAGCGTGAGAAAGACGTGCCCGCCCTCGCGCGTCTCGGGCGGTTCGACGACCGTCCCGTCGACGCGGTAGGATCGGCCGTCCTCGACCGCCCCGAGCGCGGCGTCGCGCAGGTGCGCGTCGGTCCCCTGATTGGTGACGAACAGTTGGGCAGACTCGACGGGCTCGCTGTCGATCCCTGCGGCGACGGCCCGCACTGCGTCGGCGTCGTCGCCGCGGATCCCGTACAGGATCGGCCCCGGCGCGCGGGGGACGCAGACGGCCTGTCCCTCGACGCGGTCGACGGTGTCCCACGCTTCGGGGTACCGTTCGTCCGCCGCCGCGAACGCCGAGTCGAGATCGACGTCGCGCGACGTCCCGCGGCGCGCTCGCTCGCGGTAGCTGACGTACTCGTAGGTCCACTCCTCGAGGGCCGCCCAGGCGCCGACCGCGGCGAGGGCGCCGATCTTCCCGCGGGCGTTCTTCCACCCGGCGCTCTCGTAGCCCGCCCGTTCGATCAGCGCCTCGGCGTCCGCGATTTCGTGATGATCTCGAACCGCCTCGCGGGCGAACGCGGCGACGGCGTCGGGCGCATCGTCCGGATCGTGCTCGGCGACGACGAGCCCGGGGTTCGTCCGCGGGTCGTCGACTTCGGCGCTCTCGGCGATCAGGTCGCGAGCGATGTCGAGGCCGCGGTCGGGATCGACGTCGGCGTGAACCGCCAGCGCGGCGTTGCCTCGCGTCTTGTGCTCGACGGCGGGGTTCAGGCGCACGAGCAGGACGCGCTCGACGTCGCCGCCCGCGGCCTCGATCTCGCCGGCGAGGCGGCTGGCGGCGTAGGTTGTGCACATCCCGCGCTCGCGGGAGTCCGTGTCGTCGATCCCGATGACCGTCATCGGAATCCCGTAGGCGGGTCGGGCTAACCAGTGTTGCGCATCGATGGCGATCGAAGCGCGGGATCCGGTGGCGGCGCCGCGGGACGCCGCTTTTCCCGCCGCGACGCCTTCGGTCGAGTATGGGAGCGACCCACCGCTGTATCTGCGGTGCGACGCTGCGCTACAGGCAGGATATCGTCAGGGAGCGCGGGACGGTGTCCTCGACCTGGAAGTGCAAGGACTGCGGGACGCCGGTGCCCGGAAAAGTCGCCGAGCGGATCAGCCACCAGCATCCCTCCTGAACGGGAGCCGCGGGACGCGGTCTTCGTGATAGAATGACTACAACAATTCGTTTCAGCGAATCTTTACGATCGGGTGTGACGATGGCTGTCACATGAGCGAGCAAGAGGAACTGCGCCGCGCCGTCTCCGTCGCGAACCTGCGCGAACAGGGCGGTACGGTGGTCACGTCCGTCGACGGTCGACCGATCGCCGTCATCGAACACGAGGGAGCGGTCCACGCGGTGGACAACCGCTGTCCGCACATGGGGTTCCCTCTCTCGGAGGGAAGCGTCGAGGACGGCATCCTCACGTGCCCGTGGCACCACGCGCGGTTCGAGGTGTCCTGCGGGGACACGTTCGATCCGTTCGCCGACGACGTCCAGACCTACCCCGTCGAGGTCCGGGACGGCGAGGTGTACGTCGACCCGACGCCCGAACGATCGGCGCCGCCGGCCGAGCACTGGCGCGAGCGGCTGGAACACGGGCTGAAGGAAGACATCAGGCTCGTGATCGCCAAGTCGGTGATCGGCCTCGACGACGCCGGGGCCGAGACGACCGCGCCGGTCGACGTCGGGACGGAGTTCGGCACCCACTACCGACGGGGCGGCTGGGGCCGCGGGTTGACGACGCTCGGGGTGATGACGAACCTGCTGGACGACCTCCGACCGGCCGATCGGCGCCGAGCGCTGTACGTGGGTCTGTCCGAGGTCGCCGACGAGAGCGCGGGCGAACCGCCCTTTTTCGTGCAGGAACCGCTCTCGACCGACGACGTGTCCCCCGAGCGCCTTCGGTCGTGGTTCCGCGACAACATCGAGGTCCGGGACTCGGACGGCGCCGAGCGGGTGCTGCGATCGGCGATCCGGGCCGGCCTCGACGAGTCGACCGTCGCGGGGATGCTCGTCGCGGCCGCGACCGACCACCTGTACCTCGATTCGGGCCACCGGCTCGACTTCGTCAACAAGGCGTTCGAGGTGCTCGACCACGTCGGCTGGGACCGCGCGGACGACGTGCTCCCGAGTCTCGTCCCCGGACTGGCGTCCGCCGAACGGGCGGAGGAGAACTCCTCGTGGCGCCAGCCGATCGACGTCGCGCAGCTGCGTTTCGACGCCGCCGACGAGCTGCCGGACCTGATCGACGCCGGCGCGGGGGCGACGTGGGAGAAACCCGCCGGATTCGTCGACGTTCTGCTCGGAGACGATCCCCACGAGATCGCGGACGCGCTGACCGCCGCCGTCGAGAACGGGGCGACGGCGACGGAACTCGCCCGCGCCGTGACGGACGCCGCGGCGCGCCGCATCGCCCAGTTCGGTACGTCCAACGAGTTTCGGGACTGGAACACCGTCCACCACACGTACACGTACGCCAACGCGGTGTACGAGCTGAGCCGCCGCACCGACGTGCCGGAGCTCTACCGCGGCGTGTTCGACGCGGCGATGAGCGTCTACCTCGATCGCTTCCTCAACACGCCGCCGATCCCGCTGCCGGATCCGGCGGGAGACGGCGATCCGGAGGTGCTGCTCGACGACCTCCTCGAGACGTTCGAGGTGGAGTCCGACGAGGAAGTGAACAGGGCCGGGCGCCTGACGGCCGAGTACCTCGCCGCTGGCGGCGACTCGAAGCGGCTCAAACGCTCGCTGGGCGAGGCGTTACTTCGCGAGGACGTCGGCTTCCACCCCCGGCAGAACGTGGAGGCGGCGTTCGCCCAGTACGACGCCCGGAAGGACGACGAGCGAGCGCGCGTCCACCTCGTCGCGACCGCTCGCTACCTGTCGGCTCACACGCCGACCCGTCGCGCCGGCGAACAGACGTTCCGGATCGCCGAGCGCCTCCAGCGCGGCGAGAAGATCCACGAGGGTGACGCCGCAACGGAGGGCGGGGCGGCGGAGTAATCGAAGCCGGACGCCGAACGCATCGGACGCGACGGCGGCCGGTCACTCCTCGCTGACGATCGCGGTCGATGCCACTTTGGCGGCGCCGACCGTCGACTGAGAGGCCACGTCGCCCGCCGCGTAGACCCTGCTGCCGTCGCTGTTCGCGACCACGTAGGCGGTGTGGGACCCGCCCACGCCGCCGTCGTCCGGGAGGTCGAACGTGATCGACTCGCCGTCGAGGCCGCTCACGTCCTCGGCGCCTGCCACGATGCGGTCGTCGCCGCTGCGGTACGTGACGAGCACGAAGTGTTCCGCCGGCGCGGTCGTCGTCAGCGTCACGGACCCGTCGTCGAGCGCCTGGTCCTCGAACGAGACGGCCGCCTCGGGGGCCACGTCGGGCTCGGAGATCGACGCCGCGTCGGCGGCCGTCACCACGTCGGCGGTGGCGTCCGAGAGCGCGTCGCCCGGCACGTAGAACTGGCTGCCGTCGGCGTTCGCGAGGAGGTGGGCCGTGTGCTCGCCGGGGACGCCGTCGCGGTCCACGACGTCGACCGTGCGCGTCTCGCCGTCGAGATTGCTGGTGTCGTCGGCGCCGGCGACGACGGGCTCGCCGTCGCGGTCGTAGGTCACGATGACGAAGTGATCGTCGGGCGTGGTGAGCTCCATCTCGATGCCGCCGCCGCTTCCGAGCGCCTGGTCGGCGACCGCGACGTCCGTCTCGGCGTCGTCGCCCTCGTCGGAGACGAACGCGGTGTCGGCGACGACGACGTCGCTGACCGTCTCCGCGGTGAGCGCGTCGCCGCCCTCGTACCCGCCCGCGTCGCCGTCGAGGAGGTGGGCCGTGTGGGTGCCGGGGATGCCGCCAGCGTCCTGAAACTGAACGGCGACCGCGTCGTCCTCGAGGTCGGTCGCGTCGGCGGTCCCGGCCACGATGCTGTCGCCGTCGGCGCCGTAGGTCACGAGGATCGAGTGCTCGCCGGGCGTCGTCGCGTCGACGCTCACGCCGTTGCCCTGGAACGCCTGGTTGTCGAACGACACGGCGGGGTCGGAGGTCTCGGCTGCTTCGTCGTCGGCGTCCTCGTCGTCGGTTCCCTCGTCATCGGCGGCGGGCGTCGAACTATCGGGGTCGTCGGAGCCGTCGGCGTCGTCGCCCGAACCCCCGCCGAGGACGCCGCCGAACGCCACCGCGCCCCCGGCGGCGACCCCGCCGACGCCCAGCACGCCGAGCGCGGCGCGGCGACTGATCGCCGAGCCGTCGTCGCTCTGCTCGTCGGCGTCGCCCTCGCCGTCCTCGTCTCCCCTGTACAGCACCGAATCCTCCGGGACTTCGGTCGGCAGGTCCTCGTCGGCGTCGTTCGTGCTCGATCCGTTCTCGTTCGTGTCGTCTCTGGAAACCATGGATGATCGTGCTCGACTGGCCGGCGCTCGACTGACGGTTGCTATCGTCCGATCCCGATCGATCGGTCCCCTCGCAGGGGCCGGGCGATCTCGTTACCTGCACCGGTCGGTCTCTTACCGACAACTTCTATCAACACGGAAGTAAAAGTTGCGAACAAATTTTTCATCAAACGTTTATCGCGCACGATCTACGTCGTAGTTATTGAGGACAGTCGCTCCGCAGCCCGTCAGGGCGCGCCGTTCGCCCCGTCGGAGAGGATCTCCGCGACCGCGGTCTCGACGCGCTCGAGTACGATCTCGGGCGGTTCGGTGGCGTCGACGCGCACGAATCGGTGGGGGTCGGCGTCGATCAGGCGCTCGTAGTTCTCGCGGACGCGTGCGAGATACGAGTCCTGCTCGAACTTGTTGGTCTTCCCGCTGCGCCGGGCGGCCGTCTCGGCGTCGACGTCGAGGTAGATCGTGTAGTCCGGCGGCCTGGTGAACGGCTCGTGGACGCCACGGACGTAGTCCATCGCGTTCGGAACCTCCCCGTCGAGCGTCGCGCCCTGATACGCGTATCGGGAGTCCGAGTACCGATCCGAGATCACCAGCTCTCCCCGGTCGAGCGCCGGGCGGATCGTCTCGGCGAGGTGGGCCGCGTGGTCGGCGGTGTACAGAAAGAGCTCCGCCAGCGGGTCGGCGTCGTCGTCGTCGATCGACCGCTGGACCGCCTCGCCGTACCACGTGTTCGTGGGCTCGCGAGTGAAGACGGCGTCGGGATAGACGTCCTGCAGAGCCTCCCAGACGGTCGTCTTCCCGCTGCCGTCGATCCCTTCGAGCGTGAGCAGCATACCACCGGCTTTCGGCCCCCGGATCAACTGTCTGTCGGAGGCGCCCCGTCGCCGTCCTCGTTCGCTACCCCGATCGAGTTCGACCATCCGTGCACGGCGTTGCCCACGGTTCGGCCGCCTCGATCACCTTTATACTCGTGCGAGCACACCTTTGAACTATGAACGTTCTCGTCGTCGGCGGAACGGGCTTCATCGGCCAGAATCTCTGCGTCGAACTGCACGACCGCGGCCACGACGTGACGGCGCTCTCGCGGGATCCCGGCGACGCGGAGTCGCCCGACGGCGTCGATGCGGTCGCCGGCGACGTGACGGCCTACGACTCGATCGAGGGCGCCTTCGAGGGGCAGGACGCGGTCGTCAACCTGGTCGCGCTGTCGCCGCTGTTCCAGCCTTCTGGCGGCGCGAGCCACGAGTCGGTCCACCTCGGCGGCACCCAGAACGTCGTCGACGCCGCCGAGGAGTACGGCGTGGACCGACTCGTCCAGATGAGCGCGCTCGGCGCCGATCCCGACGGATCGACCGCCTACCTCCGGACCAAGGGACAGGCCGAGCAGGTCGTCCGGGACGCCCCGATGGACTGGGTGATCGTCCGCCCGTCGGTCGTGTTCGGCGACGGCGGCGAGTTCGTCGGGTTCACCAAGGCGTTGACGACGCCGTACGTCACCGGATTGCCCGGCGGCGGCAAGACGCGGTTCCAGCCGATCTGGGTCGGCGACCTCGCGCCGATGCTGGCCGACTGCGCACTCGACGAGGATCGGGCCGGCGAGATCTACGAGATCGGCGGTCCCGAGGTGCTGACGCTGGCGGACGTGACCCGGCTCGCCTACCGGGCGGAGGGCAAGTCCGTGCAGATCCTCCCGGTGCCGATGGCGCTCGCGAAGATCGGGCTGACCGCCGCCGGTCCGCTACCGTTCGTCCCGATGGGGCCGGACCAAGCCCGTTCGCTGCGGATCGACAACACGGTCGTCGAGAACGACGTTACGGCGTTCGGCGTCGATCCGGACGATCTCACGACGCTCTCGGAGTATCTCGGCCTGTCGGGATAGCGGCGGCGGCGCGACCTGCCGGACTGGCGCGCGCATTCGAGGCGAGGAATCGCGTCGCCGCTGGGCGGTTCGTCGCTCTTCGTTTAAAAACGGGGCTGATCTCCTGTTTTATATGGCACAACTGGGGTGACTAAAGTAACCATTCTGAAACGCCAGTAAAACGCGGTCGGGGCGCCGCAGCCTTGCGATTAGAACGTGCAGATCGGTTGCGATTTACCTTCCCCATCACAAGGCTTATATCCTTAATGACTCTGTTCTCATGCCAACGGAGACCCGGATACCAACAATGAAACTGGCGATGATCGGCTTCGGACAGGCGGGTGGGAAAATCGTCGACAAATTCTTGGAGTACGACGAGCGCACCCACAGCGGGATCGTCCGGTCCGCGGTGGCGGTAAACACCGCCAAAGCGGACCTGATGGGGCTGGAGAAAGTGCCCCAAGAGAATCGAGTCCTGATCGGACAGTCCCGCGTCAAGGGACACGGCGTGGGCGCCGACAACGAGCTCGGCGCCGAGATCGCGGAGGAGGACATCGACGAGGTCCAGGGTGCCATCGACGGGATCCCGGTCCACGAGGTCGACGCCTTCCTGATCGTCGCGGGGATGGGCGGCGGCACCGGCAGCGGCGGCGCCCCCGTCATCGCGAAGCATCTCAAGCGGATCTACACCGAACCCGTCTACGGGCTGGGCGTGCTGCCCGGCAGCGACGAGGGCGGGATCTACACGCTCAACGCCGCTCGATCCTTCCAGACGTTCGTCCGGGAGGTCGACAATCTGCTCGTGTTCGACAACGACTCCTGGCGACAGTCCGGCGAGTCCGTCGAGAGCGGCTACGAGGAGATCAACGACGAGATCGTCAAGCGCTTCGGCATCCTCTTCGGCGCCGGCGAGATCAACCAGGGCGACGAGGTCGCCGAAAGCGTCGTCGACTCCAGCGAGATCATCAACACGCTGTCGGGCGGCGGCGTCTCGACGGTCGGCTACGCTCGCGAGGAAGTCGAGAACAGCGGCGGCGACAGCGGCCTGCTCTCTCGCTTTACCGGCGGCGAGGACGACCAGGTCGACACCGCCCACACGACTAACCGGATCACCAGCCTCGTCCGGAAAGCGGCGCTCGGCCGACTCACGCTCCCCTGCGAGATCGACGGCGCCGAGCGCGCGCTGCTCGTCATGAGCGGCCCGCCCCAGCATCTCAACCGGAAGGGAATAGAGCGCGGGCGGAAGTGGCTCGAGGAGCAGACCGGCAGCATGGAAGTTCGGGGCGGCGACTACCCGGTCCCCGATTCGAACTTCGTCGCCAGCGTCATCCTGCTGTCGGGCGTCACCAACGTCCCCCGCATCAAGGAGCTCCAGCAGGTCGCCATCGAGGCCCAGGACAACATCGAGGAGATTCGCCAGGAAAGCGACGATAATTTAGAGACGCTAGTCGAGGATGACGACGATGAACTCGAACCACTATTCTAAGCTCGGAACGCTACTGCTCGTTCTCGCGGTCGCGGTCGCCGCGGTCTCCCCGGCGGCAGCCGTGGCGTCAGTCGACGCCGACGGCGTGCCCGACGAGAAGGAGGTCGGAGAGGAAGTATCGGTAACGTACACGCTATCTGATCTGTACGCCGGCGACACCCCGTCCGACTGGACGCTGGAGGGCCAGACGAACCTGACCAACGCCAGCTGGACCGTCACCGCGTACGGCGTCGACGGCGATCAGGTCGCCGACTCGCGGAACTTCGGCGGCGAGTCCTTCGAGTACGCCGTCAGCTCCAGCGAGGACATGGACGAGCTCGAAGTGACCGTCACCGGCACGGTCCCCGAGGTCGCCGAGTGGAGCTACGAGCCCGAGGAGCGGTTCACCGTGACCGAGTTCACCGAGGTCCGATCGGGCGGCGGCACCACCACGATCGACAGCTACGACGCCCACCACTACACCGCGAACAGCAAGGAGGCTCGCAACGCCATTCAGGACGCCGAAGCCGCGATCGAGACCGCCGAAAGCAACGGCGCCGACGTGTCGAGCGCCCAGGACGCCCTCGACAACGCCGTCGGCTTCTACGAGAACGGCGACTTCGATCGAGCGGTCCAGAACGCTCAGGACGCGACCGACGAGGCCGAGAGCTCCGAGTCCAGCGCCCAGACGCGCAGCATGCTGCTGTACGGCGGCGCCGGACTGGTCGCGCTGCTCGTGCTCGCCGGCGTCGGGTACCTGCTCTACCAGCGCCAGGGCGACGACTACGACAAGCTCGGGTAACTCCGGAACTCCCTTTTTCCCGCCTGTCGAAGCCAGGCCATGCGCGTCATCGTCCCGTTCGACGCCGAGCGCCCGAAGACTCGCCTCGCCGACCTGCTCGACGAGCGCGAGCGCTCGGCGCTCGCACGCGCGATGCTCGACGACGTCCTCGCGGCGGTCCGCGCGGGCGGCGGCGAGCCGACGGTGCTCTCGACGGCGCCGATCGACGTCGACGCGCCCGTCCGGGTCGACAACCGCGCGCTGACGACCGCCGTGAACGACGTTCTCGCAGACGCCCCTCCCGAGTCGCCAGTCGCCGTCGTGATGGCCGATCTCGCGCTCGCGACCGGCGACGCGCTCGCGGACCTGTTCGAAGCCGAGGGCGACGTGGCGATCGTGCCGGGGCGGGGCGGCGGAACGAACGCGCTCGTCGCCCGCCACCCCGAGTTTCGCGTCGACTACCACGGGCTCTCCTACCGCGACCACCGGCACATCGCTGAGGGGATCGACGCCGACGTCGCAGTCGTCGACTCCCACCGGCTGTCGACCGACGTCGACGAGCGCGCGGATCTGGTCGAGTTGCTACTGCACGCCGACGGCCGAGCGACGGCGTGGCTCCGGGACGCCGGATTCGAGTTAGTCGTCGAGGGCGGTCGGGCCGACGTGACGCGGTAGCGAGACGCCCTCTCAGGTCGCCTCGGCGCGTTGCTCAAACGATTCGGGACTGCTAGAAATTAGTGCTAGTATTGTGTCAACGTACCGTATGGGGGAAGATAACCTCGCGTACACGTCAGCGACGGAGATGGCCGCCCGAATCCGGAGCGGCGACCTCACGGCCCAGGAGGCAGTCGAAGCCAGCTTCGACCGGATCAGGGAGCGCAACGACGACATCAACGCGTTCGTCACGCTGCTCGAGGAGGAGGCGATGGAGCGCGCCCGCGAAGCCGACGAGGCCGTCGCGGCCGGCGAACCGCTCGGCCCGCTCCACGGGGTGCCGATCGCGGTCAAGGACCTGTTCGACTTCAAGGCCGGCGTCCGCAACACGATGGGGTCGGCGCCGTTCGAGGAGTTCGTCCCCGAGGAGACGGCGACCTACGTCCGGCGTCTGGAGGAGGCCGGCGCGATCGTCGTGGGCAAGACGAACACGCCGTCGTTCGGACACAAGGGGACGACCGACAACCTGCTGTTCGGCCCGACCAGCACGCCGTTCGATCTGGATCGTAACGCGGGCGGGTCGTCGGGCGGCTCGGCCGCCGCGGTCGCCGACGGGCTGGTGCCGATCGCGCAGGGCTCGGACGGCGGCGGCTCGGTCCGGATTCCGGCGTCGTTCTCGGGGGTCTACGGGCTGAAGGCGTCCTACGGCCGGGTCGCGCAGGCGATCCGCCCCGACGCCTTCCTCTCGCACACGCCGATGATCCACGCCGGGCCGATCGCGCGGACCGTCGAGGACGCGGCGCTGATGCTCGACGTGATGGCCGGCCCCGATCCGCGCGACCCGCTGTCGGTCCCCGACGAGGACCCGGACTACCGCGGCGTCGTCCACCGGGGCGTCGACGGGCTCTCGATCGCGTACAGCCCGGACTTCGACGTGTTCCCGGTCGACGAGCGCGTCCGCGACGTGGTCGACGACGCCGTCGACGCCTTCGAGGACGCCGGCGCGACCGTCGAGCGGGTCGACCTCGGCATCGACGCCGACCAGCAGGACCTGGCCGACATCTGGCTGCGCCAGATCGCCGGGCTCTACCACTCGGCGATCGAGGGGTTCAAAGACGAGGGGATGGACCTGCTGGGCGACCACCGCGACGAGATGGTCCCCGAACTCGTCGACCTGCTGGAGGACACCCGCGACATGAGCCTGCTCGAGTACAAGCGCGACGACCACGTCAGGACGCGAGTGTACGACGCCGTCCAGGACGTCTTCGAGCAGTACGACCTGCTGGTGACGCCGACGCTGGCCGTCCCGCCGGTCGAGAACACCGAGGGGAAAGGCGGCACCGTCGGTCCGACCGAGATCGAGGGCGAGGCGGTCGACCCGCTGATCGGCTGGTGTCTCACCTACCCGATCAACTTCACCGGTCACCCCGCCGCGTCGGCGCCGGCGGGGCTAACCGACGACGGGCTCCCCGTCGGGATGCAGCTGATCGGCGACCGGTTCGACGACGAGACCGTGCTGGCGGCCTCGGGCGCGCTCGAACGGGCGAACCCCTGGCACGATCACTACCCGCCGCGGTAGCGCCGCGTCGCAACGGTCGCCGACAGCCGGTTTGACACCGGCGCCCCGCGCCGAAGTCGAACCTTTATCGGGGAGCGCGCACTCCTTCCGATGATGATTCCGGGGGCCGACGAGTACGGCGTCGACGTGACGATCGACGAGTCTGACGTGGCGTCGCTGCTCGACGTCGGGGCCGACGACGTCGACCCGGCCCCCGAACTCTCCTTCGCGCGGAACGTGTTCGTCCCGCTGACGACCGCGTGCCGGTACACCTGCACCTACTGCACGTACTTCGACCCGCCGGGCGAGGCGACGCTGATGAGCACCGACGAGGTCCGCGAAACCCTGCAGATGGGCGCCGACGCGGGCTGTACGGAAGCGCTGTTCACGTTCGGCGACGATCCCGACGACCGCTACGAACGGATCCACGAGCAGCTCGACGAGTGGGGCCACGACTCGATCCACGAGTACCTCCGAGAGGTCTGCGAGATCGCCCTCGACGAGGGGCTGCTCCCCCACAGCAACCCCGGCGACCAGACCTACGACCAGATGGAAACCGTGGCGGACGTCAACGCCAGCATGGGCGTGATGCTGGAGACGACCGCGGACGTCGACGCCCATGCAGGGCCGCGCCGGAAGGATCCCGGCCAGCGACTCAACACGATCAAAAATGCCGGCGAGCTGTCGGTCCCCTTTACTACTGGCATCCTCGTCGGCCTCGGCGAGGGCTGGCGCGATCGGGCCGAGAGCCTACTGGCGATCCGCGACATACACGAGCGGTACGGTCACATTCAGGAGGTGATCGTCCAGCCGGTGGTGGAAAACGAGCGCTGGAGCGGCGGGACGCCCGACCTCGATACGATGCGACGGGTCGTCGCGATGGCCCGCGCGGCGCTCCCCGAGGAAGTCTCGGTCCAGGTGCCGCCGAACCTCGCGCCGGCCCGCGAGCTGGTCGGCTGCGGGATCGACGATCTCGGCGGCGTCTCGCCGATCACGGACGACTACATCAACCCCGACTACGAGTGGCCCGCGCTGCGCGAACTGGAAGCCGTCGCCGACCACGGCGACGTGCCGCTGCGCGAGCGCCTGCCGGTCTACGAGCGCTTCCTCCCCGAAGAGCTACGGACCGACGGCTTCGCGGCCGAGCCGGCGCCCGGCGACGACTGGCTCTCGCCGACGATCCGGGACGCCATCGCGGCCCGCGACGACGCCGGCGAGCGCTACCGCGGCGTGCTGGTCGGGGCGTCTCTCTGAGAGCGCCGCGTACGTCTCTGAACGCCGGTCTCAGGTCCCCGGGAGAATCCCGGAGATCAGCCCCAGCGTCTCGCCGATCATCCACGCGACGAACACCAGGTACGTACCGAGCAGCCCGTAGGCCTCGGCGTCGTTCAGTTCGAGGTCCGTCCGCAGCACGGTAAATAGGAACACGGTCGCCAGCGTCAGAAAGCCCATCATCGGGACGGCGATGGCGAAATCGATCGTCGCCGTCCCGGCGATCATCACGCCCAGCGGGATGGCGACGAGCAGGTCGAACGTGTTCGACCCCAGGACGTTCGCCAGACTCGCGACGCCGCGGTCGTCGCGGGCGGCCCGGAGGCTCACCAGCGTGTCCGGGAGGCTCGTCGCCGCCGCGACGACAGTGATCCCCCAGAGGAACTCCGGAGTGCCAACGGCGTCGCCGATCGTTGTTACCGCTTGGACCATCTGTTCGACCGCGACGAGGATCACCAGCAGACCCGCAGTCAGGAGCACCCACTGCTTCCGCGGCGAGACGCCCTCGTTGCTCCCGGCTTCGGACACGTACTCGGCGGTATCCTGCCACTGGATGAATAGATACAGCCCGTACAACAACAGCGGAATCGTCGCCAGCGGGCGGGTGACCTCCCCTCGGAGCCCGTCGCCCACTCGGAAGTAGATCACCGCGAGCGCGAATGTGATTACGAGCGTCGAGACCGCGATCATGTAAAACTGGGCCTCCTTGTACACCAGCGTCCGGTTGGACTCGACGTTCTCGACGGTCGCGACGCCGACGACCGACGGGATCACCAGGATGTTGAAGATGGCCGAACCGACGATCGCCCCCACGCCCAGGTCGAACGACCCCGAGAGCGCCGAGACGACCACGGTCGCCAGTTCCGGAAAGCTCGACCCGACCGCGGAGACGACCGCGCCCTGGACCACCATCGGAAGGCCGTAGTACGACGAGAGCGCGTCGCTCGCGCCCTCCAGCCAGTCGCTGCCGAGCCAGATCGCGGCGGTTGCCGCGACGACGATCGCCCCCTCGACCAGCAGCGAAGGGCCGCTCATACTTCGGACAATGTAACACTTGTTACAAAATGTTCGGTGTTTCGGCCCGTCGACGGCGGCGCCCGTTCGCACTCGTCCGATCGGCGGTGGGCCGTCCTCCGTTCGCGTCCGGCCGGACCCCTCGCTCAGTCGTCGCTGGCGGGCATCGGTTCGCCGTGCTGGACGTCGGTTCCGAGCACGTCGAGGAACTCCGAGATCCACTCGACGTGGTCGGTGAACACCCGGCCGGTGACGAGGTTGCCGTCGACCGTGACGCCGTCGTGCCACTCGCCGCCGCCGGACTCGACTTCGGCTCTGACTGCCGGGTAGGACGTCAGCGCCCGGCCCTCCAGCACGCCGGCCGCGT
>Ga0207772_100104_pt1 | contig 92659 bp, 81 predicted proteins | sample A23M3SouthBayCA_2_FD_187750 | JGI IMG/M metagenome (GOLD analysis project Ga0207772, IMG submission 187750) | Aerobic enrichment media microbial communities from Eden Landing Ponds, California, USA - A23 M3 (2) (SPAdes) | ecosystem: Environmental > Aquatic > Marine > Unclassified | place...
GGCACACAACACCGCCCCCCAGTGGACCCGGTATGTCATCCGATTGTCGTCACTTGCTGCGTCCTCTTTCAAAAACCTTCGTAGTTCGAACTGCATTTCTCGCTGATAGAACCTGGCCAGCCAGGGTGCCCGTCGGCAGTGGCGGAGATAGTACGACGTCGCCGGGCACTCGACGGATTCAGGAACTGCAGAACTGGGTCACACCGACTGCGTCACCGCAGTGCGTCCTTGCGTTCGTCTTCCGAGAGCGTGGGATCGACCGCGTGGGGACTGCACTGCTCACACTCGTAAGAGGCGCCGCCGTCGTCGTAGGTTCGGACGGGCGTCCCCAGCAGGAAGAACGCGTCTTTCTGCCGGCGGGTGACGACCGCGTCCGCGTCACTCCCGCAGTTGGGACACCAGTCTTTCCCGTTGGCGGCTTCCTGCCAGGTGACCTTGTGGCGACCGATGGTCGCGTCACCGAAAGCCTCGTCCTTGCTGGTCTGGATGACCGCCTCGGGCGGGAGCGCATCCACGTCGACGACGTTATCGAACCCGCTTTCGGACGCGGTCGTCGCCGAGAGGTAGGGACCGACGCTGACGGTGTTGTCCCGACCGACGAAAAAGACCGTCACGTCTGCGCCCCGTCCCTCGACGCGAACCTCGTTGCCCCAGCCAGTCACGTAGACCGTCATGTCGTGGCCCGCTTCCCGGATAGTGATCTCGTTGTTCGCGCCGCGAACGGAGACGCCGTCGCGTGGGTCGCGTGCCTCACGCGAGTGGTTCCAGCCCGTCACTCGCACCTCGTAGTCCTCGGGTGATTTCGTCGGAGCCGCACTGTCGTCGTGGAAGACCTGCTCGGCGCCGACGTCACCGACCGCCGTGGCGGCGCCGTACTCGACGAAGACGTCCTCGACGTTCCCGAGGACCACGTCACCGTCGGCGTCCTCGACGTAGCCGTCTTCGATATCGCCGGTCACGTCCGTCGCGACGGGTTCCCTGTCACCGCTCGCACCCGGGGCCACGTCGGTGAAGACGTACTCGGCGTCGGCGACTCTGAGTACCCCGTCGACCCCGCCCGTGCCGACGTAGACGTCCTCCGCCCCCCGAAGCCCGACCGGCGCGTCGTGGCCGCCTGCCAGCCGGACATCCCCGGAGAGTCGCTCCGTCGGTGCGTCCCAGTTCGCTCCGTTCGCTCCCATCGTTGCCCGACGTACAGCCCGTCGCTACTTAAGCATCTGGTCGATGACATCCGCGCTGGCACCGAAACGAATATTGCAGGTGAACGATAGGATCCGTGGTATGAAGCGTCGAACGTTCGTTCGTGGAAGCGCCGGACTCGCGGCCGGACTGGGTGTCGCCGGGTGTCTCGGGTTCGGCGGGAACAACTCGCCGCCGCCCCGACGGGCGGAGGTCTTCGAGGACGTCTCGCTCAATGGACGAGAGATGCAGATATCGTTGATGTCGAACCCCCGCGTCGAGACCCGTGCAGAGGACGTACAGGGTGACCTGGGTGTCGGCGGCGTGGCCACCGCTCTCCTGCCGGTCGGCGTCGCACGGGCCGCCAAGGGGGCAGGGAGCCGGGGGGCCGGTGGCTATTCGAGCGCGCCGAGTCACTGGCGCCACCGTCACTGGGCGGTCTGGCACGGCGGGGACTACGCCGACGACTGGCGGGACGACCACGACGACGAGATCGAGGAAGTCCAGGCCAGCGTCGCGACTCTCGGCGTGGCCTATCTCGGGAGCGACAACGCTTACGAGAACGACACGCCCGGCCCCGGCCCCGTCGACTGGGACCGGACGTGGGACGACCCGTCGAGCGGCGCCGAGATGACGGCCGACATCGGTGCGCTCTCGCCGGGGTCGGGCCCCAGAGAGGGCTGGTACCGTATCGGGACGGAGTTCGAGTCCTCCAGCGGGACGATCGAACCCGACTGGCAGGCCGTCGACTTCGAGGTCGACAACGACGCCAGCTGGCGGGTCGACAAGGCCTGGTACGTCGCGCCCCGGGTGTGACCGCCTGTCCCGATGGACAGCGAGCGCGACGACGGGCCGAGCGATAGGGGCCCACCCGAGAGCGACACGCCCCAGTCGGACGACCAGCCACCGCTGGTCGCGGCGCGGAGTGCCGTTACCGACCGCCGCGTCACGCTCGCGCTCACGTTCGTCGTCGCGTTCTGTTCGATCGCGTACGAACTCGTCTACTCGGAGTTTCTCACCGTCTTCTACGGCGGGACCGTCCTCCGGTACTCGATCACGATCGGCCTCTATCTCTTCTCGCTGGGCGTCGGTGCGCTGCTCTCGACGTACCTGGACGACCCCGCGGACAACTTCCTGCGCACGGAGGTGTATCTCGCCGTCGCGGGGCCAGCCGGAGCCGGGTTCATCGTCGCGCTCAACTCCTTCCCGGACGTCGTCTTCCCGGCGAAAGCGACTGTCACGCTCCTGCTCGCCCACCTCCCGATCCTCCTGGTCGGGTTCCTCTCGGGCTTCGAGATCCCCCTGTTGAACGAACTCGTCGACCAGCGCGAGCGGTCTGCCTTCGCGTCACTGGGTCGGCTCTACCCTCGCACGGTCGTCCGACGCGTCCTCGGCGTGTTCTTCGACGTCTCCGAACCCGAGGGGGAGTCGTTCTCGGAAGTGCTCGGCGTCGACTACCTCGGCAGTCTCGCCGGGACGGTCGTCTACGCGCTGGTGCTCTATCCCACGTACGGGCTGGTCGTCGCAGTGCTGGTCCTCGGGCTGTTGAACGCGCTCGCGGCCCTCTCGTTTGCCGCCTGGCGGCTCTGGGGCGATACCACACCGATGGTCGGTGTCTCGTCGCCCTCGATCGGTCGCTGGCGGGGGGTCCTGTTCGCCGGCCTCCTGTTGACGGGGGCCTACGCCGGACTCGTCGCCAACGCGGGCGCCGTCGACCGCGCGGTTACGGGGTCGTACATGGCCGACCGGATCGAGAGCGAGTACAGGCCCGGACAGGCCGACGTCCGGGTGACCGATTTCGAGCGCACGCGCTACCAGCGGGTGACGACCTACGAGCGCAACATCACCTCCCACGCGGGAACCGAGACCTGTCTCCGACTCGACCAGGCGGTCCAGCTCTGTGATAGCTGGGTCGAGTCGTATCACAGCGGGCTCGTGGACGTTCCGATGAGTACGTTCGAGAACACCTCGTCGGTAGACGTCCTGCTCGTGGGGGGCGGTGACTACGTCGCCGTCGACTACCTCCGGGAGTACGGCGTCTCGGTCCACCAGGTCGACATCGACGGGGAGTTTCTCGCCATGTCGCGCAACCGCACGTACCTCACGCAGTTCAACGACGGCGCCGACGAGTACGACCGGTTGAACACGACCGTCGGCGACGCGTTCACGCACCTGCGCCACAGCGACGAGCGCTACGACCTGATACTGCTCGACGTGCCCGGCGCCCGGAGCGACGACTCACTGTCGCTGTACTCCGTGGAGTTCTATCGCCTCCTCCGGGAGAGTCTCACCGACCGCGGGATCGTCGCCACCTGGACGTACTCGCCGTACTTCTACGGGGAACACGCCAAGGCCTACGCGAACACGGTGCGAGCGGCCGGGTTCGACCGCCACCTCGAATACTCCGCGTACGACGACCTCGACGGCGACGGCGAACTCGAACGCGGCGAGCGCTTCTACCTGCTCTCGGACGACGCTCGACCGAAACCGGTGTTAGCGCGCGCGAAGAGCGCCCATCTGAACGAGACCGCAGCCAGGTACGCCGAACGCGACTGGGACTGGGCGCCGTTCCCCCACTACCGAGGCGTCGAACCGAACAGCGTCTTCGACCCGAACTACGACATCATCGTCGACCCCTGACCATGTTCCGAGACACCCTCCAGTTCGTCCACAGCACGCGTCCGCCGACGACCGACGTCCGCGTGTTCGACTCGCTCACGCGGCGCTTTCTCGGCACCGAGTTCACCTTCCGTGTCGTCGGCAGTTCCCACTATGTCAGCGCGCCGGCCTACGACTTCTACGAACTCTCCTCGTGTGAACCCGTCGCGGCCGACGACGTGGCGTCGGTCCGACTCGACGCCGCTCAGGTCTCGACGGACTCGTCCGGGGCCGAAGAGGACGCCGCCACCGCGTCGACGCGCCGTCTCACCTACGAGACCGACGCGTTGCAGTGTGAGACACTCGTCGAGCGGCGGCCGCTGGCGACCTTCCCCGACGACGCGTCGTTCGACCTGGCCTACTGGTTCGACGACGACGCGGTCACGACGATCGACCTCCGTCCCGCCGGCTACGAGACCTACCACACCTACCCGGAGTTCGACCTCGCGCTCTACACGCGGACCGTCTTCGAATCGGTACCGCGTGCGACCGACGTGGCCGACCGTCTCTCGACCGTCGATCGGCGTTCGTCACGCTCTTCGACCGACTGATCGGTCCCTCCGAAGGATTCCACCGGGCTCGTTCGCGATGTCGGGACGCCGGGTCCGGCAGGATGTCGAGACGCCGGGTCCGGCAGGATGTCGAGACGCCGGGTCCGGCAGGATGTCGAGACGCCGGGTTCGGCAGGCGTTCGTTCCCGCTGACCCGGTAGGAGAGTCCTACTGATCCCCATGAAGCTATAAATAGATAGTTACGCTACGGGACGGATATGACAAACGCGCGGAAATCAGAGACGAGCGGTGGGGCAGACGGACCGGGACCGGAGGTCGACACGTCGGTTCTGCACCTCTCGCCCGTGGAACGGGAAGAACGGGGCGTCACCGACGAGGCGGTCGTGGCGGCGTTCCTGGCGGTCGCCCGCAACGGCAGCCCCGAAGAGAAGGACCTGCAGGGGGTCACGCTGCCGGCGTTGCCCCTCGACCGCGTCGTCGTCGAGGGTGACGACAGACACCCGGTCGACCTGCGCGACGCCACGATCGAGGGGCCGATCTCGGCCGAGTTCGCGACAATCAAGGTGCCGATACTGCTCGACGGGGCGACCGTCGGCGGCTTCCAGCTCGACAACGCCCGCTTCGAGGACGAACTCTCCTGTTCGGGGCTGCGTGTGACCGGCGAGATCGACGCCTTCGAGGCGCGGTTCGACGGCGACGCACACTTCGACGACGCGACGTTCGAGGACGCGGTGAGCTTCGACGAGGCGATCTTCGACGACGACACCGACTTCGACGACGCGGCGTTCGAGGACGCCGTGCAGTTCCGCGGGACGGAGTTCCACGGCGACTCCAACCTGCTCGACGACAACACCAGCTTCACCGGTGCGACGTTCGCCGAGCGAGCGCGGTTCGACCAGGCCGAATTCGGTGCCACACACTTCGAGGAGGTCGACTTCGAGGGCGAGGCGGTCTTCGAGGAGTCGAAGTTCCCCAACGACGCCGAGTTCGCCGACGCGGAGTTCGCGGAACTGGCGGACTTCGACGAGGCGCGCTTTCGCGAGGACGTCGACTTCTCCGGGGTGACGTTCCACGGTATCGCGGACTTCGAGGGTGCCGTCTTCGCCGGCGGCCAGCGCTCGCTCGAGGAGGACGCCGACTTCAGGGACGTCGTCTTCCACGACGAGGCCGACTTCTACCGCGCGTCGTTCCGGTCGGCCACGTTCCGGGGGTCGGCGTTCGAGGCGCTGGCCCACTTCGAGGAGACCCAGTTCGGCGGCGACGTGACGTTCACGGACGCGACGTTCGCCGCCGAGGCCGACTTCGACGAGGGGCGGTTCGACGGCGACGCCGACTTCTCGGGAGTTCACTTCGGCGGCCACTGTGACTTCCGGGGTGCCGAGTTCCGCGGCGGCGACAACTTCCTCGACCACGACGTCGCCTTCACGGGCACCCGGTTCGACGCGGACGCGGACTTCGCGAGCGCACACTTCAGCGCTGCGTCGTTCGACGACACGGCCTTCGGCGGCGCGATCAACTTCCGCGACTCGCGCTTTACCGACCGCATCGACTTCTCGGCCACACAGGTCGACGACGACGCCTTCGTCGACTTCACGCGAGCCAAGATCCGCACCGGCCGGATCAACCAGCCCGCGGAGGGGTGGGTCAGATACGACATGACGCTCGCGAGCATCGGCGACATCGACCTCTCCGTCGAGCGCAAGCGCGACAGCACGCAACTGCTCGATTATTTCCGCTTTTGCCGGACGGAGTTCGACGAGTTCTCCGACCACGAGTTCGACTTCAGCGACCACCGCGACTACCTGGACCGCAACGCCTGGAAGATCCACACCTTCGACGAGCCGCCCGGCGCCGACCCCGACTACGCCATCGAGATGACGCCGGAGATCATCGAGACGACGTACCTGAAGGCCAAACAGGCCGCCCAGGAGGCGGGGGACGTGAAAGTCGCCGGCGAGTTCCGCGTCAAGCGCCAGCAGTACAGCCGCCAGAAGAACCTGGAAGTCGTTCGCGACGCCTCGGTCGACGCCTGGGCCCGCGTGAAGAATCTCGGCCGGGCCGCCGAGAACTACTTCCTCGGGATCACCTGTGGCTACGGCATGCGCCCCATCCGCATCGGGATGGCCTTTCTCGTCGCGCCGCTGCTTTACGTCCCCTTCTACGTGTTCGGCGGTTCCCTCTTCGCGACGAGCGCCGCCGACGGCGCACAGATCGCCTCTCTCGCTACGCTCCTGTCGGGCGACGGCGCCCGGATCCTCTTCGAGAACGCCCGATTCAGCTACATCTCCTACACGACCATCGGCTACGGGTTCATCGGGCCGGAGGGCATGGGTGCCGAGGTCATGGCCGCCAGCGAGGCGTATCTCGGCGTGGTCCTCTCGGCGCTGCTCGTCTACGCGCTCGTCAAGCGTTCGGAGTTGTAGCGGGAGTGGTCGGTGCTGGTTTCGGGCCTCGTCGAACTGTTCTCACCGTCTCTGTGTTCAGTGCGGACTGTGATGAAAGCCGTCGGGCCGCTCGCGAAGCGCTCAGAGTTGCTGGTATTCGACGTGGCCCACGCCGACCGGAAGCACCTCTCTGTCGGTCTGCCCGTCGAGCTCGACGGTGACGGTCAGCGTCGGAGGTGCCACGGCAACCAGCCGGTCGAGCGCGACGTTCGGCGTGCTGAGGACCTCCCCGTCCCGGTCCCGGGTGACGGCGTGGTCGACCGTGACGACGAGTCCGAAAGCCAGGTGACGGATGCCGGACCCGACGCCCTCTACCGATTTCTCGATGCGGTCGTCGACGATTTCGACGATCCGGCCTGCCGCGGCGTCGTGACATTCGAGTCGGGCCCACGTGTCGAACGGGGTCGTACCGTCCCCGGTGCGGACTTCGTTCGTCGACGGCAGGTATTCGACGTCGTCGCCGGTGACTGTCTCCGTTATCGACGCGGGTGGGCCGTTCCCGCGAGTCAACTCGCCGCTGGCGAGGACGTCCGCTCTCGTCGTCTCCGCGAGCAACGTTCCGCCGGCGGCGACGCCGCACACCCCGGCGGTCGAGACGAGAAACTCCCGGCGGTTCACGGTCTTCGGGTAGCAGGCGATTCCCCAAATATTGTCGGGACGGTTTGCGACCGGCGAGTGGGTTCGGGAGTCGTGTCTCGTCTGTCTGGGACCATCACGCTCGCGGGTAGTACGAACTCCCACGGCCGCTACTACGTGACCGAGGAGTTCGCCGTTCGCGCGCCGTCCGGTCCGGCGTCGGTTCCCGACTCCGGTTGGGGGACTGTCGCGTGTCGGTGAGGGCGGTGACTGTTCGGCGTACCGGGTAGTTGGGGAACGAATTTTTCGGTCAGTTCGCCAGCAGTTGGATCGACCGCAGTCGTCGTGGTGCGTTGAAAGCCCTCGGCACGCTCGCGAGTCGCTGCGCTCCTCGCTCGCAATAGAGGCGCGTGGCGCCTCGCAGCTCGCGGTCGCTGAGCGGGATATTCTCGCTCGAACAGCCCCACCGCGCCGCACTCGCGAGAATAGTGCCCGCGCAGGCGACTCCACTTCGTCGCGAGCGGCCCTCGCCCTTTCAGTCCACCGGGAGAGCAAGCTCTCCCGAGCCCTGACTCGCTACGCTCGTCAGGACGCCAGGGAAAAGTAGGTCGCACAGGCCGTCTCAGCATGGCATGTTCGATAGCCGATTCCACAGATCCCTTCCTGGCGGACTGGAAGGGCGAGACGGGCTCGCGGCGAACGCAGTGAACGGAGTCGTCTGAGCGATCCCTATCCGAGCGAGTGCTGTGCAGTGCGGCTGACCGAGCGCGGATATGTCGCTCAGCGACCGCGAGCGCGTCGAGGGCTTCCATCTCACGAGTACGAGTGCGGTCATGCAGATCCCAGAGGACTCGCTCGCTACTGTACGCCTCACACCACCCCAGCCTCTTGCGGTGCTCGTCGCTCACTTCGTTCGCTCTTGCGCTCCTCATCCCTCGCGCGATTTCATCCTCGCGCATGAAAGCGCGAGACAGCGCGCGCCGATGCAGAAATCCGGTCCTGCCGACATCTCGGGGTTCGGACGGTCTGTGCGACGACAGTGGACACTCCCGACTGTCGAACGAGAGCGGCCTTCGCCAGGGCCGACTCTCTCGGTGCCGTCGGTGGTTGGAAAGTTCCCGTCCGGTCGCCCGTAACCCTGAAACCGCTCGTGGCCGAGGGACGAGCATGGACCAGCGGACGCGAGCGTACATCGCCTGTGGCGCCATCGTTGGGATCTTCGTGTTCGTCCAGCTGGGCGCGCTCGCACTGGTCGGGCCCTTCGAGTCGGCCGGCTACCAGGCCGTCGAGGACACGGACAACCCGGTCAACAGCCTCGTCTACGTCGCCGCGATCCTCGTGATGACGGGTGTGATGCTCGCGGTCATCAAGTTCGGCCTGGAGTGGATCCTCCGGGTGCTGATGGTCTTCGCCGGTGCGTACATCAGCCTGTTCGTCCTCCGGGTCGTCATTCCACCGGTCGTCACGGTGCCGGTCGGCGGCTTTGGCATCAACCTCCTCGCGTGGCTGATCGCCGCGGCACTGGGCGTGGCACTGTGGGTCTACCCCGAGTGGTACGTCGTCGACGCGGCAGGAGTCGTCATGGGCGCGGCCGCCGCCGGCCTCTTCGGGATCAGTTTCGGCGTCCTCCCGGCGCTCGTTCTTCTGACCGTCCTCGCCGTCTACGACGCCATCAGCGTCTACGGCACCGAACATATGCTCACGCTCGCCTCGGGCGTGATGGACCTCAAGGTCCCCATCGTGCTCGTCGTCCCCCTCTCGCTGTCGTACTCGTATCTCGACGCCGAGATGCCCGACCCCGTCGCCGAGGAGGGCGAGGAAGCTGACACGAACGACGAGTCCGTCGACGACGCCCCTCCGGACGCCGATACCGGTTCCACGACTGGAGCCGCCGTCAACGGTGGCTCTGTAGACGCCGACGCGGACGAAGACGGCGAAGCCGAAGGAGACGACGCGGACCTCGAACTCGACCGCGAGGCGCTGTTCATCGGCCTCGGCGACGCCGTCATCCCGACGGTGCTGGTCGCGAGCGCGGCCTTCTTCGCACCCGACTCCGTCCCGGCGGTCGACCTGCTCGGGTTCCCCGTCGCGCTCCCCGCTCTCACTGCGATGGTCGGGACGCTGGTCGGCCTCGTGATCCTCCTGCGGATGGTGCTGAAGGGCCGGGCCCACGCGGGGCTACCGCTGCTGAATGGCGGCACGATAGCGGGCTATCTGGTGGGGGCGCTCGTCGGCGGCCTCTCGCTCGTGCAGGCGCTCGGACTCGGGCCGTACGTCTGAGGTGATCTCTCCTGACTCCTGTCGCGGTGCGTGTCGTGTGACCGCTCATGCACTGATTCTGTATTCAGTGATGAGTGCAGGGTGTGCGCGTAACATTCGAACTCGCACAACTTCCGCAACCGCAGTCGTGCTCGTGTGATGGAAGCCCTCGGCGCGCTCGCGGCCGCTGCGCGGGATATTCTCGCTCGGACAGCCGCACCGCCCCGCACTCGCGAGAATAGGGCCCGCGCAGGCGACTGCGTTCGCTCCGCTCACCGCGACCCCGCCTCGCCCTTCCAGTCCGCCAGGGATCAGTTTGTGCCACCGGCTATCGAGCGTTCCACGCTGAGACGGCCTGTGCGACCTACTTTTCCCTGGCGTCCTGACGAGCGTAGCGAGTCAGGGCTCGGGAGAGCTTGCTCTCCCGGTGGACTGAAAGGGCGAGGGCCGCTCGCGTTCATCTAGTCGCCTGAGCGGGCCCTATCCGACCGAAGGGAGGATATCCCGCTCAGCGACCGCGAGCTGCGAGGCGCCACGCGCCTCTATTGCGAGCGAGGAGCGCAGCGACTCGCGAGCGGCCCGAGGGCTTTCAACGCATCACGACGACTGCGGTACTGTCGCGGAAGTCACTTTCTTCAGCTCTGAGTCGCTCTGTGATCACTGTTCAGTAAACTGAGCGGCCATTACACGATGCTGGATTCACAGTCGTCTATGAATGGGACGCCCAGAAGCCGACTACCGACGAGGAACCGAATCCACCGTTCGTCGCCGCTCGCCTCGATACGTGACATCGTGACGGCACTCTACGGCCCCGAAGCTTCCTCGGTCTCGGCTCGCTCGGCCATCATCGACGCGGCGGTGCCGGCCCAGTCACCCCAGACGAATCCGGCGGTGACGACGACGGCCCAGCACACGTACGAGAGGATAGTGCCGGCGTAGACACCCAGCAAACCGTATCCGAGCGTGATGCCCAGCAGATACGAGGTGCCGACCATGAACACGAACGCCCCGAGCAACCGCGCGTAGAAGGGTGTCCGGGTGTCGCCCGCCCCCCGGAGCGCGCCAGCCAGCGGGAAGAAGACCCCGAAGAAGAGCATCGAGACGCCGAAGACGCGCGTGAACTGCACCGCGTAGCCCGCCGTGGTCCGGTCGTCGGTGAACACCGAGACGAGCGGCTCGGCAGCGGCGACGAGCACCACGCCCGCACAGCCGAGCGTGACGACGCTGAACCCGAGGATCGCTTTCGCGGCGTATCGCGCGGCTCCGGGGTCGCCGTCACCCAGTCGCTGACCGACGACGATGCTCGTGACGGTGCTGAAAGAGCGGTAGAGCGGCCCGGTCAGTTGCTGGTAGATCCGCCGGCCGATGTGGTAGGCGGCGGTGGCCTCGGTGCCGAAGACGAGCAGGAGCGAGTTGAAGGGGAAGTTCGCCAGCGAGGTGCTCATCCCCTCGGCGAAGGTGGGCGTACTCACCGCGACGAGCTGGCGGGTGATCGTGAGCGAGCGGGGCCGGGACAGCGCGACCGACGTTCGGCGGCTCGCGATGGCGCCCACGATGGCCACCGCCTCGAACAGGCGGCTGACCGCGGTGGCGACGCCGACGCCGACGATGGCCAGTTCCGGTGCGGGACCGATCCCGAGGCCGAGCGACACTGTCAGGACGATGTTGAGCGCGTTGGCGCCGCCGTTGACGAACATCGGCGTCCGCGTGTCGCCGGCCCCCTGGAGCGACCGGGCGCCGACGAGGCCGACGATCCGCATCGGCGAGGCGGCGAAGACGAGCGCGAGGTAGGTCCCGCCCAGCTGGACGACCGCTCGCTCGGCACCAAGCAGGTCGATCAGCGAGTGGCTGAACAGGAGTCCGACAGCGACGAGCGGGAGGCCACAGAGCGCACCGATGAGCAGCGCCTGGGTGATGGCACGGTCGCGAGTGAGGTCGGCGCCGCGGCCGGTGTCCTGGCTGGAGAGTGCGATCGCGCCGGCGCCCAGCCCGAGTCCGACGCGGAGCGGGACCTGCGCGTAGAGGTCGGCGAGCCCGATCGCGGCGACGGCGGCCGGCGAGAACAGGCCGGTGACGACGATGTCGACGGTCCGCATCAGCGTCGTCAGGGTCTGCTGGACGGCGATGGGCCACCCCAGCCCGACCATCTGGCGCCAGACCGACGTGAGCCGAGCGGGGAGCCCGCGCATCTACCGCATCGAACGGGCGAGCCCCCTAACAACGCGTGGGTCGTGGCAAGGGAGCGGGGAGTCGAACGCGACGCTCGAACGTAGTTCCCGAACTCACCCCTCGAACGCCTGACTCGCGGGCGTGAACTCCACCTCGGTACCCAATCCCTGCTCTTGGCCCCGCTCGTAGAGCATGTACGCGGCGGCGACCGTCTCGATGGCGGTGCCGCCGCTGTCGAACAGCGTCACCTCGTCGGGGTCGGTCCGTCCGGGTTCGACACCCGCGACCACCTCGCCGAGTTCGGCGTGGACGTGGTCGTCGTCGATAGCCCCCTCTTCGCGAGCGAGGATGAACGCACCGGCGTCGATCGTGACTCGCTCGCGCAGGTCCGGGACGTACGTCGCCCGCGCGACGGTCTCGGCGTCGACCTCGCGTTTTTCGGGGTCGTACTGGCCCATGCAGGTGACGTGGGCGCCGTCGGGCAGGTCCGCGCCGTCGAAGACCGGTTCCGATGCCGTGGTCGCCGTTATCACGACGTCGGCGTCGGCGACTGCCGCGGTGCTGGAGTCGACTGCGCGAACCTCGGGTGCGAGTTCGGCGTCCATCGCCTCGGCGAACGACTCGCGGGACTCGCGCGTCGGCGAGAAGACGCGCACCGTCTCGAAGTCGCGGACGGTGACGGCCGCGCGCAACTGGCCGCGGGCCTGGGACCCGCTCCCGATAATCGCGAGTTCGGTAGCGTCCTCGCGGGCGAGCGCGTCGATCCCGACGGCACCGGTCGCGCCGGTCTTGTAGGGGTTCATGTACGCGCCGTCGAGGACCGCCAGCGGCGCGCCCGAGTCGGCGTCGAACAGTGGCAGGACGAAGTGCGCGTCGGCGGCACCGAACCCGGCGGCGTACATGTACCCGCCCATCGCACCCGTCTCGGGGAGGATCGCGGTGTACCCAGTCAGCATGCCCGGCGGGTCGCCGCCGGTGATCCGCGTCCGAGGACGCGCGGGTGCGCCCTCACCGCGCTGTCGGTATCCTTCGCGAACGGCGTCGACGTACTCGGCGGGCGTGGCGAGTCCTGTGAGGTCGTCGCTGGAGAGGAACAGAGCCATAGCACCGGTTGTGCGGCGACCGGCTTGAAAGTACTCAGTCGGCGGACTGGAAACCGGATTCGCCGGCGGCGGGCGCGTTCGTGGTCGGTGCGTCGGTGGTCGACGGCCCGTCGACGGGTGCGTTGACGAACATCGCGTGGCCGATAACCCCGACAGAGAGCCCGCCTGCGAGCCCGACGGACGTCGTGAGCGGAATACCGAGAACGGTCAGCACCGCGGCGACACCGCCGAGTGCGAGTGGAATGATACCGAGAACGAGGTCGTAATAATTCGTCATGATCTATTAAACGTTATCGACTGGGGATACTAAAGTGTTTCTAATAGGTACTGTCAAATTTACGTATCGCCAATGGATCCCCAACGAGTGAACTCCTCAGTGGCTTCCCGATACATACTCATAACTTATAGCGATACAGAAGTTGAGGTGCCCATTTCTGGGGGATAGGGGGAATGAAACTCCTATATAGTTGGGAAACGGCCTCGAGAGTCGCTCCTGGTTTCTTCGACGACCGCGACAGCGCCAGCAGGGGCCCCGGCCGTCGTGACCACGGTCGTCCTCGTGGGATGGCAGCCCTCGGCGGGCTCGCGGCCCGAGGGCTTTCGACGGACCGCGTCGAGTGCCGTCTCCGGCGCGTGTTTCTTCAGCACCGGTACGCCGTGAAACAGACGTCGAATTCGCACCGTCCTGTGACCGCTTCCAGGCCGCGCAGGCAGCCCTGCGGTCGCCGGCCGCGTTCGGGCAGTAAGCAACCGATCACGACGCACGAACGGTCGTTATCACCTCCGAAAACGGGGTGTATAGGGTTCGAGACCGCCGGAAAGCGCCGGGACGTCGGGATACCGGTAGATCTCTGTCGACGCGAGTGACAGCTCGTGAGAGGGGGGCTTTTTCTCAGATGATAACTGGTGGGTCGGGTTTAAGACGGGTGACTAACAATAGAGAGTTGGAGGGACGGACGAGGCGGAAACGCCGACTCACCACACCAATGCCAGACGCAACCGACGATTCGAACGCACGGACCGCGACGAGTGAGGAGACCCGACGGTACGCCGAGCTCAACATCGGTGACGAGGAGTTCGTCATCTACGACCGGGAGAACCACCAGGCGTGGCTCCAGTCGACAGTCGCCGTGCCCGTAGAGGAGATCTGCTGAGGGGTCGGCACCCAGCGTCAGGCACCCTCCGGACCGGCGAGCGACGTCGCGCTCTCGCGACGACCGCCAGTTTCGATACCTGCGACGGCGCCCTCGCTTCGATACCCCTGTCGTCGATCGTGGCCGCGTTGCCGCGCACTTCTCGCGTTTTCACCGTTGATAGGTCACGTTGAGAGAGTCGTTCAGCGCCTGCTCGCGAGCGCCACGACCGCGAGGCGCCACGGAACGAGCATCGCGAGGACGACCACGACGGAGACGGCGTAGAGCGTCAGCGCCGCCCGCCCGGGGACCTGTGGCGTCGCGCGCAACGCCTGTGCGACCGCGGCGGCGACGAGCCACGCGGGGACTATCCGGCGGATCGTCTCCCGGGCCGACCGCCGCCCGTCGGTACTGTGGACGCCAGCGAGGACCGACGCGAGCGCCCAGCCGACGGCGAACGTCGCGAACGTGCTCGCGATTCGGGGTGCCTCGGCGACCGGATCGAACCCGTGGCCCGAGGTCGCGCCGACGACGACGAACACCCCGATACAGACGAGGTCGCCCAGCGCCGCCAGCGCGGTCAGTGGCGCCGGGTCGACCCGGTGACGGACCGACGTGACGACCGACATACCCGGTGCTCGGGACGCCGTCGACTTGACTGGCCCGGTTCCGCTGGGGATTCACGTCCGGGGCGCTTCCCAGACCAGTCAGTCCCCGAGCAACGCCCGCAGGTAGCGCAGGCTCCGATAGACGTTCCCGATCGACTCGACGGCGGCGACGGCGGGCGTCGGGCCCAGCCGCAAGGGCAGAAGCGTCTCGCCGACTCGCTCCGCCATCGGAGTGCGCCACTTCCGGTCGTAGAGCAGGTCCGCCGGCCCGAAGTGAGCCATCTTCTTCCAGTAACCGCGGACCGAGTCGGCGTACCAGTGGCTCACGGCCATCTCGGGGTCGTAGAGGACCCGATAGCCCGCCGCGACCGCCCGCCGGACGAAGTCCGTCTCCTCGTGTCCCCACCGGAAGCGCTCGTCGAACCCGCCGACCGTCTCGAACACCTCACGCCGAAAGGCCATGTTACAGCCGGTGACGCCGGTCGACCCGCGGCGGAACGAGCCGGGTTCGGGCGTGACGTAGTGACGCTCGTCGCCCCTGTCGTACCCCCCACAGAAGTGCGAGACGACGCCGTCGCCGGGGTGGAAGACCCGGCCCGCGACGACGGGGTTCTCCGCCAGCGCGTCGATAGCAGCCGGGAGATAGTTCTCGTGGGGGACGGCGTCGTCGTCGAGGAAGACGATCTTGTCGGCGCGCGCCGCCTCGATGCCGGCGTTGCGGGCCTTCGCGAGGCCGGGATCGTCCCGGAGGACGACCTCGTAGTCGTCGAAGGGCTGGGCGTCCAGGACGGCGAGGCAGTCGACGGCCTCGCGGGGCGCCAGCGTGCAGACGACGACGCTCACTTCGGGCACCGTGTCGTCCACGTCGATAGTCACTCCGGGGTCGTCCACGTCGGTGGCCGTTGCAACGTCATCGGTCATCACTCGCCGTCGCTCTCCGCTTCGAAGCGCTCGCGGAAGTCGGCGATACACCGGTCGAGCCCCTCCGCCAGGGGGATCTGCGGTCGCCAGTCGAGGAGCTGTCGGGCCCGGGTGAGGTCGGGCCGACGGCGAGTGGGGTCGTCCTTGGGAAGGGGCTGGGTGACGATGTCGCCGCCGCCGACGCGTTCGGCGACCAGTTCGGCCAGTTCGCCGACGGTCGTCTCGGTATCCTGACCGACGTTGACTACCTCGCCGGCGAGACCCTGGGTGTCCATCAGCGCGCGCAGCCCGCGGACGGTGTCGTCGACGTAGGCGAAACTGCGCGTCTGGCTTCCGTCGCCGTAGACCGTGATCTGTCCGTCAGAGAGCGCCTGGGTCACGAAGTTCGGGATGACGCGGCCGTCGTGGAGCCCCATCCGGGGGCCGTAGGTGTTGAAGATGCGCGCGGTGCGGACGTCGAGGCCGTGGACGCGGCCGTAGGCGACTGCGAGCGTCTCGCCGAAGCGCTTGGACTCGTCGTAGCAGGCCCGCGGCCCGCGGATGTTGACGTTGCCGTTGTACGATTCGGGCTGTGGGTGGACCTCGGGGTCGCCGTACACCTCGCTCGTGCTGGCCAGCAGGACTTTCGCGTCACACTCGACGGCGTAGTCGAAGACTTTCCGGGTCCCCTCGGTGTTCGTCAGCGCGATGTCGATGGCGTGGGTGACGAAATCCGCCGGCGAGGCCCGCGACGCGAGGTGGTAGAGTTCGTCGACGTCCGGGAGGTCGGTCGCTTCGAGGGTGCGGACGTCGGCCTCGACGAGCGAGAACGACGGGTCGTCGTCGAGGTGTGCGACGTTCGCCGGCCGACCGCTCCCGAAGTTGTCGAGACAGACGACCTCCCGACCGTCGGCCAGCAGCGACTCACAGAGGTGGCTCCCGACGAACCCACCACCACCCGTCACGAGCGTTGTCGTCATTGCCAGAGGTACGTCGGGAACCTACAAATCAGATCCGGCCACAGCGAAAGCCGGGATTACTTACGTCTGCGGGGTTTCGGCGGCCGCTTCCGGCGTCTGCGGGGTTTCGGCGGCCGCTTCCGTAGTGTTTCCCCGTGCCGTCGCCTGCCACAGCAGGAATATACGCTCAGGGCGCTTCTACAGGGTATGTGGCCGTGGGGACATCTCGCCGTCGGATACGTACTCTACTCGCTCGGGGTTCGCGCCCGGACGCGGTCGTCGCCCGACGGCTGGAACGTCCTCGCGCTCGCGCTGGGAACGCAGTTCCCCGACCTCGTCGACAAGCCACTCGCGTGGTGGTTCGGGGTACTTCCGGGCGGCCGGACGCTCGCCCACTCGCTGCTCGTTCTGGTTCCCACGCTCTTGGTGCTCTGGCTCCTCGCGCGTCGCTGGGGTGAGGCTCCGCGAGTCACCGCGTTCGGCGTCGGCTGGCTCTCACACCTGTTCGGTGACGCGCTCGTACCCTTCCTCGTCGGCAGTCGGCGCGAACTCGCCTTCCTGCTGTGGCCCGTGACGCCCACAGTCGTCTACGACAGCCAGCCGGGTCTCCTCTGGCACCTCGCGAACGTCTCTCTCAGTCCGGGCTTTCTCGCCGAACTCGCGCTCGGGGGACTGGTCGTCGTCCTGTGGCTCGTCGACGGTCGACCGCTCCTCTCGGACCTGCTCGCGCTCGTTCGGTGCAGGCGCGAGTGGGCCGGTCGCTCCGGCTGATAGTTTCGGGGAACTCCGGGAGTTGCGGGAGCAGACAGTGAACCCGCGCTCCCGTCGGCTCTCACTTCAGGTCGGCGAGGACCGCTTCGAGTTCCGCGCGGTGCTCGGCCGAGAGCTTCGTGAGCGGCGGGCGGAGCGTCGCCTCGCGGACGCCCCGGATCTCGATGGCTTCCTTGACCGGGATGGGATTGGTCTCGACGAACAGTCCACGGAAGAGCGGGCCGAGTTCGTGGTGAAGGTCACGGGCACTCGCGTAGTCGCCGTCGAGGGCGGCGTCGACCATCGCACAGACCTGTTCGGGGACGACGTTGGCGGCGACGCTGATGACGCCCTGGCCGCCGACGCTCGCGATGGGGAGCGTGAGCGGGTCGTCGCCCGAGAGCACGGTAAAGTCCTCGTCGCGGGTCTTCTCGACGACTTCGCTGACCTGTCCCACGTCGCCGCTGGCGGCCTTGTAGCCGGCGACGTTCTCGTGACTCGCCAGCGAGACGGTCGTCTCGACGGGGATGTTACACCCGGTGCGCCCGGGGACGTTGTAGATGATCTGGGGGAGGTCCACCTCGTCGGCGATGCTCCGGTAGAAGTGTTCGATCCCCGCGGGTTCGGGGAGGTTGTAGTACGACGAGACGAGCAACAGCGCGTCGACGCCGGCGTCGGCGGCGCGCTTCGAGAGGTCGAGCGCCTCCCGGGTCGCGTTGGAGCCGGTGCCGCCGACGACGGGCGTATCGGCCTCGTCGACGACGGCGTCGATCACTTCGATGTGCTCGTCGTGGGAGAGCGTCGAACTCTCGCCGGTCGAGCCACAGGCGACGATGCCGTCGACGCCGGCGGCCTCGAGGCGACGGACCTCCTCGCGGACTCCTTCGAAGTCGATGCTCCCGTCCTCGTGGAACGGTGTGACGATCGCCGGATACGTGCCGGCGAGCGATAGGTCGGTTGTCATGGCTGTGGTGGTCGGTGTGGTCTGGGTGGTGGTCGCTGGGATGTCGGTCGTGTCGCGGTGCGAACTGGTCGGGGCCGGTGACGCGGCGTGGCGTCGCGAATCACGTGCCCGCCCGTTTACGGAACCGCGGGAAAAGGGACTGCCGGCTGTCGACGCCCCGGTCGGGGCGCGAGGCGAACTGCCCGTCGGGAGTGTCACCGGCAGGTCTCACAGCCCGCGATTCGGCGGTCGCGCTCTTAATTGTTGGGGAAACGGCCACGCTACGTCGGCCATCACGCGCTGAGACGGCCGTCCCCGGCGGGCCTTCCAGGGGAGTGTTTCCCCATGCCAGATGTGAGTCGCCCACGACCGACGGTTCGGTCTCGTCTCCGGTACCCGTGCCACCGACACGTGCCGGTCAGAGCAACTGTTCGAACTCGTCGAGGAACCCGTCGTAGGTGTCGATGGCCGACTCGACGGGTTGGGAAGACGTCATGTCGACGCCAGCGTCGTCCAGCAGTTCGAGCGGGTACTTCCGGGACCCGCTGGAGAGGAACTCCAGGTACCGTTCGGCCGCCGGCTGGCCCTCCTCGAGGACGTTCCCGGCGAGTGCGACGGCCGCGGAGATACCGGTGGCGTACTGGTAGACGTAGAACGCCCGATAGAAGTGGGGAATGCGCATCCACTCGCGGGCGATGCGGTCGTCGACGTCCGCGTCGGCGTAGTACGTCCCCTTCAACTCGCGGTAGAGGTCGTCGAGGCGGTCGGCCGTGAGCGCCTCCCCCTCCTCGGCGAGTTCGTGGGAGCGGTGTTCGAACTCGGCGAACATGGTCTGGCGAAAGAGCGTCGACCGGAAGCGTTCGAGGTACTGGTTGAGGACGTGTCGGCGGAGCTTCTCGTCCTCGACGACGTCGAGCAGGTGGTGGGTGAGCAGCGTCTCGTTGACCGTCGAGGCGACCTCGGCCACGAAGATCTCGTAGTCGCTGTAGACGTAGGGCTGGGTGTCGCTGGTGAACTCCGAGTGCAGCGAGTGGCCGAGTTCGTGGGCCAGCGTGTACATCGACGCCGCGTCGTCCTGGTAGTTCATCAGGATGTACGGCTGTGAGTCGTAGGTTCCGCCGGAGTAGGCCCCTGACTGTTTGTTCTCGGTCTCGTAGACGTCGACCCAGCGCGAGTCGAGGCCCTCCGCGAGGCGGTCCTGGTACGCCTCGCCCAGTGGCGCGACGGCGTCGGTGACCCACTCGCGAGCCTGTTCGTACTCGATATCCGGGCCCTCGCCGTCGACCATCGGGACGTAGAGGTCCCACATTCGCAGTTCGTCCGCGCCGACGTGGCGGCGCTTCAGGTCGGCGTGCCGTCCCAGGACGTCGAGTTCGTCGTTGACGGTGTCGACGAGCGTGTCGTACACCTCCACGGGGACGTTCGGGCCGTCGAGTGCGGCCTCGCGGGCGGTGTCGTAGTTTCGCGCCCGGGCGAGTTTGATGTCGGTCTTGACGCTGTTGCGGTAGGCGGCCGCGACGGAGTTGCGGTACTCGCCCCAGTGGTCGTAGAACGCCTCGTAGACCTCGCGGCGGAAGTCGCGGTCGGGGTTCTCCTGCAGGGTCGTGAAGTTGTTGAGCGTGATCTGCCGGGGTTCGCCCTCCGGGTCGTCGACGGCGGGGAACTCGAAGTCGGCGTTGGCGAGCATGTTGTACACCTCGCCGGTCGAACCGAGCACCTCGCCGAGGTCGGCCAGCAGCGTCTCGACCTCCGTCGAGCGGGTGTGTGGCTGCATCCGGAGGACGTCGTCGAAGTAGTGCTCGTAGGTCTCCAGCTCGGGATGGTCCCCGACGTAGGATTCGATAGTCTCGCGACCGGCGTCCTGGATCGCGGGCTCGATGAAACTCGCGGCGCTCGCCGCCTCGGACTGGAGCGACTGGGCGCGCGTCGAGAGCGCCTGGTAGTGACCGTCGGCGGTGTTCTCGTCGCGGCGCATCCGGGCGTAGGCGGAGACGTTCGCCACCTGTCGCATCACGTCCTCGTAGGTTCCGAGCGTCTCGGCGAGGGTCTCGGCGTCCTCGGTCGCACGCCCCTCGAAGGCCGCCAGGTCCTCGATCCGCTCGCTCACCGTCTCGAAGGCGTCCTCCCAGGCGTCGTCGTCCGCGTAGAGTGCCTCGAGATCCCACTTGTATGCCTCGTCGATATCGCTCCGGTCCGGAACCGAACTCATGGCCCCGCGTTTGGGTCGAACGACCCTAAGTGTTTCAACAGCGTCCGAGTTCCCTCGCGAGTGTTTCGGTACCCGGCGACGTCGCCGACCGAACGGGCTTTTGTCGTTCGACGCCGTGTCCCCGCCATGGACGACGCGGACCCGGATGCGAACCTGTCTGGCGCGGACGCCGGATTTCCCCTCGACGACGCGACGGCAGCGACGCTCGGCCGAGCGTGGCTCGACGACCGCCCCTGGACACTGCTCACTCGCCTGACCGAGATCGACGACCGACTCGGCGGCGGTCCCGGTGACAGGCGGGCAGCGGACCTCGTCGCCGACGCGTTCGCCGACTGTGGCGTGACGGGAGTCGACCGACAGACGTTCGACACCGCGCGCTGGACCCGGGGGGAGACGGCACTCGCCGTCCGCGTCCCCGACCGGGACGTCGAGCGGTCCTTCGAGGCGGTCGCACTCCCCTACTCCCCCGCCGTCGAGGTCGACGCGCCGCTGGTCGACGTCGGCCACGCGACGCCCGAGGAACTCGACGAGGCCGAGGTCGGCGGCGCGGTCGTCCTCGCCGAGACGGCCACGCCCCCGAGTTTCGACCGGCCCTACCACCGCGTCGAGAAGGTCGGCCGCGCCGCCGCCGCGGGTGCCGAGGCGTTCGTCTTCGTCAACCACGTCCCCGGCCAGTTGCCCCCGACCGGGTCGCTCACGTTCGACGCTGAAGCACCGCTCCCCGGCGTCGGGGTCAGCCGCGAGACCGGCGACTGGCTCCGCGAGTACGCCGCCGAGGGCGCCCGTGCCCACCTCCGTGTCGACGCCCGCACGGAACCCGGTACCAGTCGAAACGTCGTCGGGACGCTCGGGGCCGACAGCGACGAGGAAGTCGTCGTCTGTGCCCACTTCGACGCCCACGACGTCGGCGAGGGCGCACTCGACAACGGCTGTGGCATCGCCACGCTCGTCGGGGCCCTCCCGATCCTCGACGAGATGGACCTCGACCGCCGGGTCAGAGTGGCGGGCGTCAGCTGCGAGGAGACCGGGCTCGTCGGGAGCAGTGCGCTCGCGGACGACCTCGACCTCGACAGCGTCCACGCGGTCGTCAACCTCGACGGGATCGGGCGCTACCGCGACCTGAACGCCCTGGCTCACGCCTCCGAACCGATGGCCGACCTCGTCGAACGCGTCGCTGGGGACATCGACCACGACGTCACGGTGGGAGACCGCCCCCACCCCTACAGCGACCACTGGCCGTTCCTCCGGACGGGCGTCCCCGTGCTCCAGTTACACAGCGCCAACCCCGACGCGCAGGGCACCTGGGACCGGGGCTGGACGCACACCCGCGCCGACACCCGCGACAAGGCCGACCCGCGCACGATCCGGGAACACGCCATGGTCGCGGCGTTACTGGTCGGGGAAGTCGCCGGGAGCGACCTGCCACGGCTCGACCCCGACGAGGTCCGCGAACGCCTGGAGGAACACGGTGCGAAAGCCGGGATGCAGGCGGCGGATATCTGGCCCGACGAGTGGGAGTGAACGCGGGAGTCGACTGTGGGGTCTCTGGGTCGGGTCTGGTGACCAGCGAACTACTGGATATCGGGGAACTACTCGGACAGTGAGGTATCGGTTACCGACCATTCCAGGTTGTGCCAGCCTGTGCGACGAATACCGTCCCTGGCGGACTGAAAGGGCGAGGACCCGCGGATCGAGGGCTTTCAACGCACTGTGTCGACTGCGGTACTGTCCAGACTATTCCACCCAACCCGAATCACCCGGACACCGGTTTCTCGTACGGAGAGACGTGGAGCACGCCGTGGGCCGAACTCGCCGTGCCCCGCGAGACGACGTAGGGTTCCCCGTCGTAGCGGACGGGGTCCGGGAAGTCGATGGGTCGTTCGTCCGGCCCGAGCACGTAACTGCCCGACCGGTTCACGACCCGCCGGAAGCGACGCTGGCGCTCTGCTGTGAGGGTCTCGAAGTCGACGACAGTCTCGTTTTCGGTCGCGTCGGTCGTCGAGGCGTAGTACGCGATGCGCCCGTAGGTGGCTTCGACCCCCCAGAGTCGCCCGTCGGCGTAGACGTAGCGATGCTCGGTGAACGTCTCCAGAGCCGAATCCGACGACAGCTCGACGTATCCACTCGCGTTGCGAGCGACCCCGAAAGTCACGCGCTCGGACATCGACAGCGACGAGAACTGCAGGACGTCCGACTCGTCGACGCCGGGCGGCAGGTCCAGCCGAGACGTCGTTTCGGTCGACGGTCGGTCCGTCATCGTCGGCACACCACTGGTTTTTGTCGCGGGTCCGTCGACCGATGTCGTGGTGAGCCCGGTCGGAGCAGTCGACGGCCCGGTGACTGTCGAACAACCCGCCAGCCAGAGGAGCAAACCCAGGGCGAGGAGACGGTGGGAGTACATTGCATCCGAACAGACCAGTGCGACGGTAAGTGCTTTCCTCCGGTGACCGTTCTGCGACGCCACAGACAGTTCTGCACTGGACGTTCCGCTCGAGGTCGTCCCAGTCGTCCAGACTGCATCGTATGTGTATGAGATTGACACGATGGTTGCCCGTATCGGTGACACGTTCGCTGGTGAACCTGGTCTCACGAACGACGAACACTCCCTGTGAAATGTAACGAATCGGGGGCAGTTGATGCTCAGGACCGCCTTTCGACGTGAATCCGCCCGTGTGGCTCCGTCTCCTTTTGCAGACACCCTGGATTTTTAGTAATAGGATATAATGGCTATTCAGCATAGCATAAAATGAGCACTTCTGATAGTTCGGTCAGTCCGTTCAGTAAGTACCACGACGAAATTGTTCTTCTCGGGGCGGCTCTGCTCACGCTCGTTCCGGCGATATTTGTCGCAGGGATGGTACGGAGGGCCTGGACGTTCAGCCCACTCAAACAGAGCGTGAACGAGGTGCTGGTGGGATTTACGGCGAACAGCGTCGCCGCGGTACTGTTCGGTGTGTATCTGGCGGCGCTCTGTTTGCTGTACATCGACAGTAAAAAACGCGCACAGTCGCTCTTGCTGTTCGCTGCGACGGGCGTGGCGCTGGTGGTGTTCTGGCGGAACGGGGTCTTCGTGATGGACCTGTCGGTAGCCGACGTCGTTCTCACGATCGGTGGCCTCGGGGTCGGCATCGTCGGGATCGGCGGTGAAAAACTCCAGTATCTGCATATCAGCAACACTTCTGACGTACTCACGGGGCGAATCATCGAGGGCAAGGGACAGGCACCGATCGAGTTTCCGCGGGCGGAACGGGTGCTGTTCTTCCTGCTCGCCGGGTTCATCGGACTGTCGTTTTTCGAGGCACACACGAACTATCCGCAGTTGCTAGTGGTCGAAGAGGGGACGCTGTTTATTCAGGACGTGTTCCAGGACTTCACCCTCGTGGACATGACGCCGGGGGTACTCGCGTTCGACGTCGTCGCGTCGGGACTGTTCCTCGGTGCGTTCAACTGGTTCATGGGGTACGACGCGAACAAGTCGGTGTTCGTGCTGGGGCCGTCCGGCAGCGGCAAGACCCACCTCATCACTGGCCTCTACATCGAGGCCCAGGAGAACGCGATGCGACCGCGAAACGCCAGCGACGAACTCACCCAGCAGGTCCAGCGGATAATCGAGCAGGGCGGGTTCATCCAGCAGCGGACTCGCGAGGCGATGGACCTGTCGTTTCAGTACACTGCAGGCCGGTACTTCCCGAAGAACGTCTACCTCGACGCGTTCGACTACCCGGGCGAGTACCTGCCACACATCCCGGCCGGGATCGACGTCCTCAACGAGGACATGTCGAAGTACGACTACGAGGACGTGATCCGCGACCAGGTCAATCAGGGGGTCGCGATCGACCAGAGCAAGGGCGTCGTCGCCGGGGGGCAGCGCGACTCGAACGTCGCCACCGACGGCGGGCAGAGTGCCGAGAGCAACGAGGCCACACCACAGCAGAACCCCGAGACGGTCCTCGACATCGGTGACGACGCGATCCGCGAGCGAGCGCGGGTGATGGTCGAAGAGGTGTGTCCGCGGATCATGGAGGCGGACCTCCTGTTGTTCGTCATCGACATGGACCGGGTCATGAGCGACGATTCGGACACGCTCGACACCGAGTGGTACAGCAACATCCTCGCCCGGTTGCCCGACGACAAGGCCGCTGTCTTCGTCGCGACCAAGGCCGACCTCCTCATGTCGGACGAGGCCGGGATGGGCGCACAGGCGTGGCAGTCGCCCGAGCAGTATCAGAACCACGTCGACAACATGCTCCGGGAGCACATGGGCGCGGGCGGTCTCTCGATCGCCGAGAAGCCCTATCCGGTGTACTACCAGACCTACGAGGAAGACGGGGAGCGGAAGATGGCGCTCGGTGACGCGATGAGTTTCGACAGCGTGGGTGGCATGAACAACCGCCGTCCGAAACTGTACGGCTTCAAGCGCCTCCTCGACCGCATGGGGAGGTGACGATGTCGGAGCTCTACGTCTATACGACGGAGGGTGTCTGCATCTACCCGAAAGACGGGGAGGACGACCCGAGTATCAACCAGTACTTCGAGGCGGTCAACTTCACGGTGAACCTGCGTCACCCGTCGCGGCCCACGATGGAGGCGTACTTCCGGGCGATCCTCCCCAGCGGTCGGCCGGAGCAGTTGTTCCTGCGCTTCCAGGGCGACGACCCCGCCACGCTGTTCGAGGACTGCAAGGCGACGATCCGGCGGGAACTCGTCGAGGAACACGGCTGGAACGTCAGAAAGGAGACCGACAAGACCGACCCCGGGATGATACTCCAGCGCGCCGTGATCGATCCGGTCACCTCGCCACGCGAGACCTTCGACAGGAACGTCGCCTCGTCGCTGGACGAACTCGTCCGGACCGCCCAGGTCGATTCGGTCGGGTCGCTGGCGGTCCACAGCAGGGACTTCGAGGCGATCGGCGATTTCATCAGGGCGGTCGGTGACGAACCCGTCCTGATCGCGGTCACCGAGAGCGACATCTCCATCGGGGACGCCGACATCGTGCTCCGGAAACGCCCCCAGAGTTCGCGGATAACGTTCCCCGAGGAGACGCGACACGCACTGGCGCAGTCGCCCGAACCCCGGGAGACCGACGCCGACATCGACCCCGCTCTGGAGGGGATTCGCTCACACCTCGACGAGATAAACGAGGCGAACGTCGACGACAGGGTCGTCAAGGAGAGCCTCAACGACGTCCTGTCGGACGCCTATCCGTCCCTGTCCGTCAGGGAAGACGAGGAAGAGGGGGTTGCGGTCGGGCAGAAGACGCCGATGGTTCCGGACTCGGACGCGAGCGGGTCCTCGACGTCCGGTTCGGACTCGGGTAGGGCGTCCGGTTCGGCCCCGGGTACCCCGGGAACGTCCGGTTCAGACGACGACGCCCCGATCCCGGGGCTCGGATCGCCCCCGCAGGGGTCGGGTTCGACGTCGGGACTGTCGGGTATCCTCGATCGCTTCCTCCCCTCGGACGAGCAAAGCAGGAAGTACCTCCGTATCGCGGGTGTCGCTGTCCTCGGTGTGCTTCTCGTATTCGGAGTCTGGCAGATCGCGGAGTTCGGTACGCCCGGAAGCCCCGGTGCCAACGGAACTGCGACCCCCGAGGTGACGTCTGCCCCGACACCCGAACCTGGAGGTGACACCCCGACATCCGAACCGGAGGAGGGGAGTCCGACACCTGGATCGGGGGGTGAGAGTTCGCCGTCGCCGTCCGGATCGGGGCAAGAGTCCCAGGTGAACGCGATCGCGAGCGCGTTAAACGAAAATGACGATGATAATAAACTGAACACCGACGAGATACAGCAAGCCGTCGACTACCACGTGAACGAAGACTCAGTCGAGGGGCTACAGCAGGGGATAAACAACACTGAAATGGAGGAACTCAAGCAGATGTGGAAAAACGACACGGCCATCACCACCGAAGAGAGTGACCAACAATGACGGACAGGTCCCTCACCCGTCTGCTGGCACTCTGTCTGGTCGTCGTGGTCCTGTTCTCGACTCTCAGCGGGTGCATCGCCGATTCGGAAGCGAACGCGATGGGAGCTGTTTCGAATCATGAGACCCCGACACCGAGTCCGACTACGACCACGGAAGAGGGGCGTCCGTCTCCTACCCCATACCTGACAAGTAATCAACGGGAAGACGATCCGGAACCGGCGGACACCCCGACGCCGACGCCAACACCGACACCAACGCCGACGGCGACTCCAACCCCCACGGACACCCCGACTCCGACGGCAACTCCTGCACAGTCACCGCAAACCGATACCGACGAAAACGGGTCGCTGCAGCTCACTCTGGAGCTCGCTGAAGAAGTCGGCCGGACTAACGGGACAACTATCACTGTGACTCTGGCGAACACCGGTTCGGACGACGTCGTCGCTCCGGTCGTAGACCTGACCACAGACTCGGAAGCCTGGGAACTGAGAGAGAGGAGTATCGGCAACGGAACGTTCCGGGACTCGACTCACGAAATCCTGTGGGAGACCATCGACTCGGGAGAGAGTGTCACCGCGGAGGTCACCGTCGAAGCAGTAGCTGACAGCGGTTCGGAGACGATCACTGTCTCTGCCGACGACGTGTCCGGAACGACGGTCCGCGTCTCCGGAGAGATCCAGATTATCGCGAACGGGGGAGGGTAACGCGACCGTCGAACGATCTGCCATATCGGTCGTTCCGGGGTCCGAACCGTGTCGGTTCTCGACCACGACCACCGTGTGCCGTACCATCCGGTTCCCGGACCCGGCCTGACAAGCCGTCTGTCGTTCGTCCGTGTTTCGCCGTCTTCACATTCCGAACACGTCGCGTTACCGGTGTGTTCGCTCCCCTTCTCGAATGACGCGTTCGCCGACACTACAATCACAAATGTGTTTCGGTGGGAACTGTGGCTCCGTCGAAACAACATCTAAATCTCATATCCTGGCTGCCCCTCGCGAGTAGATCTAGCTACCTGTTCAGTCGTCTTCCTGCCGGCGGTCGAGGAACCGGTAGAGCACCAGCGCGCCGACGCCGACGATGACGACGTTTCCAACCGGGATCTGGAACGCGGTCGAGACGTCGCTCGGGGTGACGTCGGGTCGCCGGGTCGGGGTGGGTCCAGTGCCGTCGCTCGGCGTCGATATCGACACGACGTCGACGTCGACCTCGAAACCGTCGCCGGAGGAGTCGACGGTGATCGAGAGCGCGTCGACGTCGTCGCGTCGTGTCGGCACGTCCTGCAGTTGCTGGACCCGTTCGGTTTCGAGTCCGGCCTCGGTGACCGTCCCGCGGACCACCTCGAAGTCGTAAGACCCCGTGTCGCGGCCGAGGACTTCCATCTCGTAGTCCCCCGAGGCGTCACAGAGCACGACCCCTTCGGGGTGCGCACCGGGCCCGGTGTAGAGATAGTCCGATCGCAGACTCCTCTCGACGGCCGAGACAGTCCCGTCGGCCAGATAGCGCGCCCCGAGCGCCCCGCCCTCGCCGGTCACGTGGAGGTCGACCGGGCTCGCGGCCGAGGCAGCGACCATCTCGTCGGGCCGGAGGAGTTCGCGCTCCCCCTTGAAGAAGTTGATGGCGCTCGTGAGGTGTTTGATCGCGTTCGTCCGGTTCGCTCGCTGGTGTTCCTCCACGAGGTTTCGAAACGTGGAGTCCTCCTCGTCCGACTCCACTGTCCGGTAGTTGTAGTTGACCTCCGCGGTCACGTCGATCTCGGTGACCTCGCTCAGCCAGTCGGGGACGACCGTCTCCGGCGGTTCGACGACCTCGATCGTGAACCGGACGCGGTCGCCCTCATCGGGGGTGGCGAACGACGGCGAACCGAGCATCCTGATAGTGCCGCCGTTGTTCCTCGTGGTCACGGTCTCACGACCCTTTCCGACGACTTCCACGGTCACCCGATACTCTCCCCACCGGGGCAACCAGCCGTTCTCCCGTACGTCCCACGACACCGTCTGCGTGTTCACGCCGGCAGTGAACTCGAGGGTCCCGCTGGCCCCGGCGGTCGCGTCGAGAGTGAGGTCCTTCTCGTCGTGATCCATCTTCGCCCTGTACTCGGACTCGATCTCGATCTTCCGGACTTCGGTGCGCCACGCCTCGAGGTAGGCGAGGAGCGAGTCGAGTTTCTCCAGTGCTGGACCGCGGTTTCCGTCTTCGCTGGCGTCGGTCGTGGCCCGCAACAGGCGCTGTATCTCGCCGATGGTCGCCGCGGGGTCCGAGATCCCGGCTCGTTCGATCCGGTATCCCGGGATGTTGCTCCGGGCGCGGTTCTCGATGTTCCCGATACCCCAGGCCTTGAGCGTCCCCGAGAGCGTGACCGCCTCCTTGGCCGCCAGCGCCGCCTCCGAGTAGTAGCCGGCCCCGACCGCCTCGGCTGCCGTGTCCCGGGCGAGTCCCTCGAGGTCCGTCAGACCGGACTGGAAGTCAGACCTGAAATACTCGAGCTTTCGAACGCCCTCGTCGAGCCAGTAGTCCGACTGGAGGGATTTCCGGTACCACTCGTATTTCGACAGTCGGGTATCGAGGTGGCGCCCCCCGCCGCTCAGGTTCGATACCGGGATCGGCCGCGACGTGTCGCCGTAGACGTTCACGGTAACTCGGAAGGTCTGTACCCGTGACCCGTCGGCGATGCCGTGAAGCGAGACCCGTCTCGTCCCGACCGACGCGTCCTTCGGCGGTGAGACGGTCACGTCGAACGACCGGGTCTCTCCTGCGCCGACGGCGTCGTACTGCTCGGGGGACCAGTCGAACCAGTCGGCGTAGCCGACCTCCGGGCGGAGCGTCAGCGTCACTTCCTCGGAGGTCTCACCGACGAGGTCGACGACTGTGTCCGGGATCGCGGACGCGTCTTCCAGACTGTAGTACGCGCCCCCGGTCCGGTCGGCGACGTATCGCCACCACGCGTCGGCGTCACCGGAGTTGACGCCGATGATCGGTATCTCGAGCGATTCGACGACGGACTGAAAGTCGAGGTCGTCGCCCGTGAACAGTTCACCGTCGCGACCCGGGTCCCCGCCCGTCGAGGAGTCCGGGTACGACCCCCACTCCGAAGCCGTCTCGTGAAAGTCGTCGTCGTGTGGGATACTGTCGCCGAACAGTACCACGACCCGGAGCGCGTCGTCCCGCCACCCGATCTCGCCGTGTGCGAATTCGTAGAGGGCACGAGTGTAGGATTCCGGCCCGTCCTGGCCGCTCCCCAGCGAGAGGCTGTTGATCTCGTCCGAGACGGCCTCGATATCCGTCGTGACCGTTTCGTGCACCCGCCAGGGGTAGTCGTCGGACTCTCCGTACGTCGCCGCGTACCCGTACGACTCGAAATCCCCGGGATAGTCCATGAAACCAGTGACGCCGAACGCCGCGTCGAACGAACTCGCCGCGATCTCGTCCATGATCTGTGTCGCCCTCCGTTTCATCGTGTCGACCTCTTCGGACATGCTCTGGGTCAGGTCGAACGAGAAAACCACGTCTACGGCGTCGACGGGCGACCCCTCACTGACGTCCATCTCGATGTCGAACGACTCCGTGCCACCGGGCCCGACCGTTACGTCGGCGGCTGCCCCGGTCTGCAGGTTCGATCGACGCGCGACCTCGGTCCGATCCCGGTTCCCGGCCCCGGTCTCCGCCTCGACCAGACCCGACCCTACCCCACCAGCGAGCGACGACCGCTGCAGAAACTCACGACGTGTCGGCTCCCGAACCATGGGCTGTTATCATTGAGCGTCTAATTATAAGTAACGCCGCTGCAGGCCTCGGGCGAAAACTACTGCGCCAGAGAGCAGGAAGGGCGTCGGGAGCGGGCGATTCAGACCTCTATCCGATATCGAACACGGAGTCGACACTGTGTTCCGTGGGGTGGCAAGCGCCTACAGGTGGCCCGGACCCAGTGGGTTGCTCGACCAGGTGGTCCACGGTCGGCGTGAGATCGTACGGACCCACTTGCGGTCCGATTCACCATCCGCCAGTCGAACGAGTTTCATCCACCGGGTGGGAGGAGACGAGGCGCTCCCCGTCCAGAGGTCGGGAAACACTCAAGCGTGTGGGGCAGGCAAGCGCGGGTATGACACCTCCGACGCGACCGGGCGCCGAGTACGTCTACGACGCGCTGGTCGCGGCCGGCGTCGAGACGCTCGTCGGCCTCCCCGGGACACAGACCGTGCCACTCGACCGCGTCGTCGTCGAACGCGAGGAGATGCGCTACGTCATGGCCCGCCACGAGACCGCCATCCCCCACGTGGCCTGGGGCCACTACGAGGTCTCGGACGTCCCCGCGGCCACGCTCACCGTCCCCGGCCCCGGCGAGACCAACGCCATGCACGGGCTGAAAAACGCCCTGAACGACTGCGTCCCCATCATTCACGTCACCGGCGACGCCCACCCCGACGACCGCGGGAAGGGACCGATCCACGAGATCGACCCGGACACCTACGACAACGTGGTCAAGGAGAACGTCGTCGTCGAATCGTCTCGCGACCTCCCGGCAGCCGTCGAACGCGGTATCGAGCGGGCGCTCACCCCGCCGATGGGCCCTGTCAGGCTGGGGATCCCGAGCAGGTTCCTCGCGGGCGATATCGCCGCACCCGAAGCGTCGGTGTCTCCCGAGCGCGTCACCCGCGAGAACGGCCCACTCTACGACGCCGCCGCCGACCTGCTCGCCGACGCCGAACGGCCGGTCGTCTGGGCCGGCGGCGGCACCCACCGCTCGCCGGGCGGGGCCGAAGCGGTCCGTGCACTCGCCGCCGCCCTCGACGCGCCGGTCCTGACGACCTACAAGAGCAAGGGCGTCTTCCCCGAGGACGACCCCCGGTTTCTGGGCGTCGCGAGCAGTTCCCTCCCGCCGGGCGGCCGCCGGGCGCTCTCGCGGGCCGACGTCGTCTGTGCGCTCGGGACCGACCTCGACGGCATCGCGACCGCCGACTGGGAACTCGACCTGGGTGACCGACTCGTCCACGTCACGCTCGACCCCGACGACGTGGACCAGGGCTACGACGCCGACGTGGGGATCGTCGCCGACGCCGCCCAAGCTGCCGAAGCTATCGGCGGTCGGATCAGTGACCGGACTCCTCCCGCTGACCGCTGGAGCGGCGCCGAGATCGGTCGCGCGGTCCGCGCGGAGTACCGCGACCACCTCGAACGCGAGGGCCTCTACGAAGTGACCGACGAGGGGTTCCACACGCCCGGAGTCTTGCGCACAGTCCGGGAGACAGTCCCCGACGATACCATCGTGACCGAGGACGTCGGGGGCTTTCGCCTGTGGGCGATGCAGGCCTTCGAGACGACCGACCCCGACGAGATGGTCGCCGCGGGGTCGTGGGCCGGGATGGGGGTCGGCCTCCCCGCCGCGGTCGGCGCCAAGATCGCCCGTCCCGAACGTCCCGTGGTCTGTCTCTCCGGCGACGGCGGCCTGTTGATGTGTATCCACGAGCTGGCGACCGTCACGCAGGAAGACCTCGATATCACGCTCGTCGTCTCGAACAACAGCGACTACGCGGTCATCAGCAAGCAACTCGGGAACACGGAGACGCCGGCCTTCGCCTGGGACAGCCCCGACTTCTCGACCATCGCCGAGGGATTCGGCTGGGACGCGGCCAGCGTCGACGACCGGGAGGGGCTGGCGGCGGCACTGGAGGACGCACTGGACAGTGACGGCCCGACACTCGTCGACGTGACGACCCCGACCGAGGAGCCGTCCGCCGCGGCCGCCGCCGACTTCGAGACCGACCTGACGTTCTGACAGCGTGGTGTCGTGCTGATCCGGGGCCCTGTGTACTCCGAACTGTCGAGCGATACGTCCGGAGTGTGAGTGTAACAATTCGAGTCGGTGCTACTTCCACAACCGCAGTTGCGAACAGCATGACCGCGGTCATCGGTGAGAGTTGAAAGCCCTCGGGCCGCTCGCGGTCGCTGAGCAGGATATTCTCGCTCACTGCGTTCGCTCGAATAGGGCCTGCTCAGACGACTAGATAAACGCGAGCGACCCTCGCCCTTTCAGTCCGCCAGGAGAAAGTATGTGGCACAGGCCGTCAGAGCGTGGAACGTTCGGTGGCTGGTTCAACAAATTTCGCCCCTGGCGGACTGGAAGCGCCTCGAGGGCTTCCATCGTGCGACGATGACTGCGGTTTCAGAAGCCGTGCCAACCCGGATTGTTACGTCTACACATTTCCGCTTCGCCCGCAGTGACGTCGTTCGGGCGAGCCTGGCCGAGAAACAGCTATTCGGTTGTTTCGTGTCGGGAGAGACGTTTAAGCCATCGCCCGGCGTATCAGTTCGCCGTGACGTGGACACTGGGTACGCCGTCCGAGGCCGGAGGAACGACTGACGTGCGACCGGCACCGGGACCGAAGACGGGTGAACACAGGTGACCGAACTGCACCTGTCGAGCGAGCGACGATGGACCGGAGTCGGACCCGTCGCTGTCCGGGGGCAAGCCTTCCGCGGCGACGACCTGCTCGCGGGCGAATCGCTCTGTGAACACTTCGCGGACGCCACGACGCTGGACGCCTTCGCCGAGGCGCTCGACGCGCTGAACGGCTTCTTCGCGGTCGTCGTCGACGGCACGGACGGCGTCCTCCTGGGTGTCGACCACGTCCGGTCGATCCCGCTGGTCTACGCACCCGCCGCGCCCAGTCTGGCCGGCGACGACGTGACGGCCGTCGCGGAGCGGCTCGACGGCGCCTACGACCCGCTGGCCGAGAGCGAGTTCCTCGTCTCCGGGGGCGTCCTCGACGACCGGACGCTCTTTTCCGACCTGCGCACTGTCCGACCGGGGGAAGCCGTCCGACTCGCAGACGGCGAGAGCGAGACAGTCCGATACACGGATTTCCGGCCGCGTGTCGACGAGCCACCGGGTGACGGTGACACAGCCGGCGACGGTGACGCCGACCCAGACGACGCGGACGCCCGAGAGCGTCTGGAGACTGCCATCGACGCCGCGTTCGACCGGTTCGCCGAAGTCGTCGGTGACCGACAGGTCGCGGTGGCGCTGTCGGGGGGCTACGACTCGCGGCTGCTCGTCACGGAACTCGCCCGTCGGGACGTCGACCTCCTGACGTACTCGTTCGGCCGACCGGACGCCGAGGACGTTCGCGTGGCCCGGGACGTCGCCGCCGCGCTGGCGGTCCCCTGGGAGTTCGTCGAGTACTCTACCGAGCGGTGGGGCGCGTGGTATCGCTCACCCGAACGCCCCTCATACGTCGAGCGCGCGTTCACCTACGACAGCATCCCCAACTACGGCTCGCTCCCGGCGGTGAGTCGCCTCCGCGGGCGCGACGTGATCGACGAGAATGCGGTCTGTTCGTCCGGTCAGACCGTCGTCGGAGTCAGCGAGAACGTCCCGGGCGAGATCGAGACCGCGGCGCCCACCAGAGCGGACCTCGTCGACGCCATCGTCCGGTATCTCGCGCGCTGGCAGTGGGAGAATCCGGCTTTCGACGCGGCGCTCCGGTCACAGGTCGAGGCCTCGATTCCCGGGGGCGAGGTCGAGTCCCTGCCCGACGCGTTCGCTCGCTTCGAGCGCTGGAAGCGCCTGGAGCGCCACACGAAGTACTTCGTCGCGGACGTCCGCCAGTACGACTTCCACGGGCTGGAGTGGTGGCTCCCGCTGTGGGACCGCGCCGTCGTCGACGCCTGGGCGGCGGTGCCCTTCCCTCGCCGGCGCGAGAAAGGACTGTACCGGTCGGTCGTCGACCGTCGATTCGCGGCGGTGACGGGGTTCTCACGGGACGAGACGACGGGAATGACCGTGCGGACGAGCGCACCCAGTTTCGCGGGACGACTCGTCGACGGCGCGGCCGAACGGGTCGTCGACAGCCCGATCGCACCGCTCTTGCGGGGGCTCTACTGGCGATTCCAGCGCCGGCGGTCGGACTACGGCGACCACCCACTCGGCTGGTACGGCATCCTCCCGCCGGACCTGTTCGCGCGGCTCTATAGCGGCCGCGAGGACGTCCACGCGCTCCAGGCGCTCGAAGCCGTCGGCCGGGCGTCGTTCGTCGACGGCACCGTGACGGACCCGCCTCGCGACGGCGTCCTGTCGTTGCCCTACGGTAGTGAACAGAGACTGCCGACGGGATAGCTTCAAGACCCGCGGCGTCTTTGCGACGAGCAGTTTCGCCAGATGGTTTCCGAGAGGCCCCAGGAACGTGACCCGGGTGAGTATCGCGTCCGGGCGTACGAACCGGGCGACGAGGAAGCCATCGTCGCCTTGCACAATCGCGTCTGGGGCGGCGACCGTCCGCTCGCGTGGTTCCGCTGGAAGTACGTCGACGCACCCTACGTTGAGGCCGTCCCGTTCTATCTGGTGACTCACGGTGACGACCTGGTCGGCTGTTTCGGCCTCGTCCCGTTCCGAATGTGTGCGGACGGCGAGACGGGACTGGGGATGCTCACCGGCGACCTCGTCGTCCATCCCGACCACCGGGGTCGGGGCGTGTTCACGGGGATGCTCGGGTCGTTGCTGGACGACGGGCGGGTCGGTGCCGACGAGATCGACGTCCCGGCCGCCCAGGGGCTGTCGCTCACCGACGAGACGGACTTCCTGTTCGCCTACGCGAACCCGCTCTCACACTCCGGAATGCGGAAACTGGGCTGGACGGACATCGCGCCGCGGGTCTCCTATCACCGGATCTACGACCCGACGAGTTTCCTCCGCGACCGGTTCGGACCCGACCTCGCGCGGGCGGCCGGGCCGGTCACCAGGGGAGTCGCGCGGTCGTGGCTCCGGTTGCGGGGTCTCGGGACGAGCGGGCCGGCAGGACTGACCGTGGAGTTCCACCAGAAGGTGCCCGTGGACACGCTGACGACGCTGGCGAGTCGGCGAGCGCCGTCGGGGGTCTCACCGGTCTACGACGAGGCGTTCTACGAGTGGCGCTTCGCCGGCGTCTCCTGGACGCAGGACGGCACCTACGTCGCCCGGTACGGTGACGATCCACTCGCGGCCGTGATGGTCCGCGAACGCCACGACGACCGCCTCGACGCGACGACGCTCTCGCTCATTCACACCGTACCGCTGGCGGGCCGAGAGCGCGAGGCCGGGATCGCGGCCATCCTCGACCGCATCGCCGCCGAACGCCGCGACGCGTCGTTCCTGCGGGCGTGGAACCCCGTCTTTCCCGACCGGTTGCTCCGCGAACGGGGATTTCTGCCCGACGACCGGCCGCCCCTCTCGTGGACCGGTGGACCCGACCTCCGACTGGTCGCCCACTCGCTGTCGGGGGAACCGTTCTCCGAGACGGCACTCCGGGAGAGCGGTCTGGCTCTGTGGTCGCTCGACAAGTGAGGGGTTCGCCGATGATAGCCACGGCTATGTCGGTTGCGGCCCTCTCTCTGACGGAAACGCCGCGTTCGCGGGACCCGAAGTCTTGCGAGCGCAACGACAGCGAGCACCCAGACCATGACGAGGACACGACCGGGAACGGAGGGAGATGCAGACGTAAACGCGGACGACGGATACACCATCCGACAGTATCGACCGGGCGACGAGCGGGACTTCGTCGACCTCTACAACGAGGTGTGGTCGGCCGAGAAGACCACGGACTGGTTCGACTGGCGCTATCGCGACAACCCCTACGTCGGCGAGGTGCCGATGTTCGTCGCCACGTACGACGATGAGGTGGTCGCAACGGCGCCGTTCAAGACGTTTCGCGTCCGGGCCGGCGAGGAGACGCGACTGGCCGCCCTCTGTACCGACGTCCTCACCGACAGCGCCCACCGCCGGAAGGGCCTGTTCACCCGGACGACCGAGCGCGCGCTGGCGTACTACGCCGACCGGCCGCGGGAGGAGCGTCCCGCCTTCCTGTTCAACCACGCGAACCAGTTCTCCTTGTCGGGGTACGAACGGATGGGCTGGGAGTACTACTCGCCGCAGGTCCGGTACAACCGCCTCCAGCGCGTCGGTTCGTACGTCACCGACCTCGTCGGCGGTCGCCACGGCCGGTTCGCGGGCGCCGTCGCGACCGGGCTCGATCGTGCGTACCTCGGCGTTCGCGACCGGCGAGCAGACTTCGATACCGGTCCGTTCGACGTCGAACGCCGCGAGGAGGTCCCCGCCAGCGAGTTCGCGGCGTGTTACGACGCCTGTCGACCCGACCCGGTCCACGTCGTCTACGACGAACCGTTCTACGAGTGGCGTTTCGCCGAACCGGGCAACGCGCCCGATGCCGCCTATCTCGTCCGCCGTGCGGGGCGACCAGTGGCGGGCCTGATCGTACACCGCACCGACGACCCGCGCAACGACACCACCCTCGTCAGCGTCAACCACGTCGTTCCCGCCGCCGGTGGCCCCGAGCGCGTCGATGCCGTCGCCGCTGCCTTCGAGCATCTGCTCGCCGACTACCGGCGTGTCGACCTCGTGCGGACCACCAATCCGCTCGTGCCTGCGCCGATACTGCGCGCCTACGGATTCCTCCCCGACGACCGCCTGCCGATGTCGAAACTCGCCGAATCGACGGGCCTCACGCTCGGACTCCGCCCGCTGGTCGACGGCGAGTGGGACCTGAACGGTCGACCTGTCCGCGGCGCCGAACCCTTCCTCTGGACGCTGGCCTGAACCTCGAACGGTCACCTGCAGGTTCCGGCGCCGGTGGGCGAGTGAACAGCACGACTATAGCCTCAGGTGACGAGAGTGATAGGATGGGAGTCGACGATGACAGCGAGGGAGACTGACGACGGGTACGTCATCCGGCGGTACGAACCGGGCGACGAGCGGGAGTTTATCCACCTCTACAACGAGGTGTGGTCGGCCGAGAAGACCACGGACTGGTTCGACTGGCGCTATCGCGACAACCCCTACGTCGACGAGGTCCCGATGTTCGTCGCCGCCTTCGACGGAGCGGTGGTCGCCACCCGCCCGTTCGTCCCCTTCCGCGTCCGTGCCGGTGACGAGACGCGGCTGGCCTACTACTGTACCGACACGATGACCGACAGCGGCCACCGCCGGAAAGGGCTGTTCGCCCGGACCACAGAGCACGCGCTGGCCGTCTACGCCGACCGCCCGCGCGAGAACCGGCCGGCGTTTTTCTTCAGCCACTCGAACGAGTTCTCCCTGCCTGGCTACCGGAAGATGGGCTGGGAGTTCGCCTCGCCCCAGGTTCGGTACAACCGCCTCCAGCGCGCTGGCTCGTACGTCACCGACCTCGTCGGAGGTCTCCCGGGCAGGGTCGGCGGCGGGGTCGCGACCGGGCTCAATCGAGCCTACCTCGGCGTGCGGGACCGGCGGGCGGACTTCCATACGGACCCGTTCGAGGTCGAGCGCCACACGGACCTCCCGGCCGCCGAACTCGCGACGTGTTACGAGAGCTGTCGACCCGACCCGGTCCACGTCGTCTACGACGAACCGTTCTACGAGTGGTACTTCGCCGAACCCGGTGACGAAGCCGACGCCACGTATCTCGTCCGCCGGGCGGGTCGCCCGGTCGCGGGGCTGGTCGTCCACAGCGAGCACGACCCGCGCAACGACACGACGGCGGTGACCGTCAGCCACGTCACGCCGGCCGCCGGCGGGCCCGAGCGCGTCGACGCCGTCGCTGCCGCCTTCGAGCGCCTGCTCGCCGACTACCGGTACGCCGACCTCGCGCGGCTGGACGTCCCGACCGTTCCCCGGGAGATACTCCGGGCGTACGGATTCGCTCCCGACGACCGCCTGCCGATGTCGAAACTCGCCGAATCGACGGGCCTCACGCTCGGACTCCGCCCGCTGGTCGACGGCGAGTGGGACCTGAACGGTCGACCTGTCCGCGGCGCCGAACCCTACCTCTGGACTGCGGGCTGAGACGCTAGCGGAACTGGGAGACGAACAACGCCGGAAGGCGGGCTGATCCTACCGCGTGGACTTTTATCGCTGGCAGCGGAGGAAGAGGTATGGCCTACGAGGACTATCTCGCTGGTGAGAAGGTGATACTGACGGTCGCGACCACGGGTGGGATTCACGGCAAGGAGACGAACCCGAACGTACCCGAACAGCCCGAGGAGATCGCCGAACAGGCACGCGAGTGCGAGAAACTCGGCGCGGCCATCGTCCACGTCCACGGTCGCGACGAGCACGGCGAGAACAGCGCCGCACGTCTCCAGGAAGTCGACAACGCCATCCGAGAGCGGTGTGACGACATAGTCGTCCAGAACACGACCGGCGGCCAGACACCCTACGAGGACCGCGTCCAGGGTATCCGCACCGACCCCGTCCCCGAGATGGCCTCGCTCGACATGGGGCCGTTCAACCGCGGTCGCCACCTCACGACGACTCACACCCGTCACAACGTTGAGCGACTCGCCCGCGAGATGCAGGAGAAGGGCATCAAGCCCGAACTCGAAGTGTTCAACGACGGCCACCTCAACGAACTCCACGACCTGGTCGACACGGGCGTCCTCGACCCGCCGTACTACGTCAACCTCATCTTCGGCCGCGGCACGTTCGCTATCCCCTCCCCCGAGAACGTGCTGAACGCCGTCCGCAACCTCCCCGAGGACTCGATCTTCAACGTGCTCGCCACCGGGCCCCACCAGTTGCCGCTCACCACTCAGAGCGTCCTCCTCGGGGGCCACGTCCGCGTCGGGCTGGAGGACAACCTCTACCATCGGCGCGGCGAACCCGCCACCGGCAACCCACAACTCGTCGAGCGCTCCGCGAACGTGATCCGCTCGCTCGACCGCGAACTCGCAACCCCCGACGAGGCCCGCGAGTTGCTGGGGATGTGACTGTGGCCGTCGGCCGACTGTCGAGAGACTGTCTCGCCCGCTGAACCGACGAAACTGGCGACATCGTCACGAGGTCGGACCGGGCTACTTTGAAGACACCGCAGCGCCTCTCCGGAGTATGGCCTGCCCACATCTGACGTACCGCCGCGAGGCGGGCGAGAAATCCTTCGACCACGAGCGCGCCTACTGCACGGTGATGGAGGCGTTCTGTTCGCCGATGCGCGCCGACGTCTGCAACGACCGGTTCGACTTCGACCACGAGGCACACTGCGAAATCTTCCAGGAACACGCCGCCGAGGAGTACGACGAGGGCGAGACGACCCGTCCCCGCGAGGTCGAGAGCGTCAGGCGACCCCGGGACGGCGAGAGCGACTGAACTCCGAAGGACTGCTCCCGGCCGTCCGCGACCTCGGACGCGCTCTCGATACGGCTGTCCGCTGGTTCGTGGCCTCGACTCCCCACTGGCCAGTCGGACTACCCGAACCCAGACAGTGACACCAGCCCGTACAACCACCGCGGCGCGCCGTCGAGCGTGCCGAAGGCTTTCAACGCACACTGTCGACCGCAGTCTCCCTTTCGGGCGAGCGGATCGAAGGTTTCCCTCGACTGATAGGAGCGAATACGAGGTCACTATCGACGCCAGGTCAGTGAGTGGGGGAGTAGGCCCCGGAGAAGACGTTGAGGACGACGACGCCAGCAATAACGAGCACGAGCCCGGCCACGGCTGCAGGGTCCAACGATTCGTCGAAGACGACAAGCCCCACTGCGACAGTCCCGACGATGCCCACCGCGGCCCAGGTCGCGTAGACGAGGCCGACGGGCAACTCCTCCAGCACTCTTCCGAGGAAGTAAAACGAGGCGAGGTAGCCGACGACGACGCCGACGCTTGGGACGAGGTTCGCGAAGCCGTCGGAGAGTTTCAGGGCGGTCGTGCCGGTCACTTCCGCGGCGATGGCGAGTGCGAGGGCGAGGTACGGTCGCATAGCGGGTTTACCGCCGCCACCGGGAAAACCGCTGTCAAACGCGCCACACCTTCCGGTCCGTTGCCGGCGGAGAGTGCGGTACTGGCCGCGGTGGCTGACCCCCTGGGACTGTCCACTGGAACTGACAGAACTTATCAGCCAGCGGGACGCTCCCCCGACGATGAGCGACCAGGGGGACGAGAGCCGATGAGCGACCTGGGTGACCTCGGACTGTCGAGCTACGAGGAGGCCGCCTACCGGGCACTCCTGCAACTGGGGCGCGCGACGGCGAGCGACGTCGCGGAGACGGGCGACGTCCCGAAAGGCCGGATCTACGACGTCCTCAACGGCCTCGCCGCGCGCGACATCGTCCGGGCACACACCGGGAGCGAACCGCGCCGGTACGAGGCCGTCCATCCGGACGAGGCCGTCGACCGACTGCTGGCCGAACGCGAGCGGGAACTCGCCGCCGAGCGCGACCGCTACGAGAACCTCGCCGACTCGGTGAGCACCGAACTCTCCCGGACGGTGCCCGTCGAGGGACAGTTCTGGGAGGTCGGGCTGGGTGCCGACGACGCCGTCGCCGCGATGGGCGAGCAGTTCGACCGCGCCGACGACCGCCTCTACTCCGTGGTGGGGCCGCCCTACGGCGAGTCCGCGCCCGAGGCCGTCCGCCGTGAGACCGAAGCCTACGCCGACCTCGTCGCGGGCGACGTCGAGGCGAGACTCCTCACGACGCCCGAACTGGTGGCCGCGAACCCGACGGAGGCGCTCGTCGACGCGCTGGATTCGGCCGAAGGGTTCGCCGTCCGAACGACGTCGACCATCGACCTGACGTTCGACGTCCTCGACGGCGAGGAAGTGTATCTGAACGCGCCCGCTCCGTTCACACCCGGTGAGCGCGTGGGGGCTGTCGTGGTGCGGGACTCCGAATTTGCCTCCCGGATGGAGGCCCGCTTCGAGGAGGCGTGGGCCGAAGCGGAGCCTGTGGTATCACCTCGACAGTGAGTGTGAGCGTGCGTGTTCTCGTGTCTGATGGTGATAGACGGATGGTTTCGGCCCGCTCGCTAGCTGGGGAATATACTCGGCCGCTACTCACGCTAATGGGTGAAAGCCCTCGGCCCGCTCAGCGACCGCCAGCGACCCGGGGGCTTCCATCGCACGAGCACGAGTGCGCCCAGACAGATATTGGAGAGGGCCTCACACCTCCCCAGCCTCTTGCGCTTCTCGCTTCGCTACGCTCGCTGCGATGCTCGTCCACCGTCAGAGCAAGCTCTGACGAGCCTTCGCTCGCTCCGCTCGCGAAGACCTCGCGCGGCTTCGTCTCGCGGCCCTCACGGGGTTCGGGCACGACTCGACGACACGCGCCGACGCTGGAACGTGTCACCCGCAGACACCGGATGGCTGCTTCGATTCACCGGAGATCCACCGACAGTTACCCGTGGCTCACCGAACGACTACGTCCCGTCCTGCCGAATCACGACCATGGACCCGTTCGTCGTCGTCGGTGGTGACGCCGCTGGCCTGAGCGCCGCGAGCAAACTGAAACGTGAGGACCCCGAGCGCGAGGTCGTCGTCTTCGAGAAAGGCCGCTGGGTCTCCTACGCCCACTGCGGGACGCCCTACTTCGTCAAGGGCGAAGTCGCGGAGTTGACCGACCTGCTCTCGCTCACCCCCGACGAGGTAGCGGAGCGGGACATCGAACTCCACCGCGAACACGAGGTGACGGCCGTCGACACCGGCGCGAAGACTGTGCGGGTCGAACCCGGCGACAGCGACGGGGAGGCCTTCGACCAGCCCTACGAGGAACTGCTCGTCGCGACCGGCGGGCGTGCGGTCTCGGGACCCATCGAGGGCAGCGACCTGGCGGGGGTGTTCACCCTCCACGGACTCGACGACGCCGCGTCGATCCGCGCGGCGCTGGAACCCGACGAGGCCACGCCTGAATCGCTCGGCGGGGGCGACTTCCTCGACCCGGCCGTCGTCGAACGCTACGCGGCGTGGACCCCGCCCGAGACCGTCGCCATCGTCGGCGGGGGCTACGTCGGCGTCGAGATGGCCGAGGCGTTCACCGCCCACGACCTCGACGTCCACCTCTTCCAGCGGGGCGAGCACGTCCTCGGCCCCTTCGGCGATGCGGTCGCCGAGCGCGTCGAGACCGAACTCCGCGAACGGGGCGTGACACTGCACCTCGGCGAGGAAGTGGCGCGGTTCTCGGACGGTGGCGGGTCGGACGGTGACGGGCCGGCCGGTAGCGGGTCGGACGATCCGAGAGTGGCGCGACTCGAATGTGAGAGCGGCGCGGCGCTCGATATCGACATCGCGCTCGTCGGGGTGGGTATCCGACCGAACGTCGAACTCCTCGCGGACACGCCGGTCGAACTCGGCGACTCGGGGGCGGTAGCGGTCGACGAGTACGGGCGCACGTCGGTCGCGGACGTCTACGCGGCGGGCGACTGCGCGGAGGCACGCCACGCCGTCACCGGCGAGTTCGACTGGGTGCCACTGGGGCTCACGGCGAATCGTGCCGGCCGCGCCATCGGACGGACCGTCGCCGGCGACCCCACGAAGACGGGGGAGATCGCCGGGACGGCCGTGGTCAAGGCATTCGACCAGGAGTGCGGTCGAACGGGGGTCGTCGACCACGGGGAAGCCCGCGAGGCCGGGTTCGACCCCGTCAGCGAGACGATCACGACGCGCTCGCGGTCGGGGTACTACCCCGGCGCGGCCGAGACGGTCGTCTCGCTGACGGCCGACCGCGAGACGGGACGACTGCTCGGGGGCACCATCGTCGGGACCGACCGCGCGGCCGTCCGGATCGACACCGTCGCGACGGCCCTCGAAGGAAATATGACCGTCGACGAGGTCGAACGCCTCGATCTCGCGTACGCACCGCCGTTCTCGCCGGTCTGGGACCCGATACTCACGGCCGCGAAGGTGCTGAACGGCTCGCTGGAGTGACGGCCGTGGTGTCGGACGGATCCCGACACCGGGCCCCACCGGGAGGTTTCGGTCTCGCCAACCGAGATTCGGGGAAACCGAAGGAAAGTTGGCCGTCGAGAACGTCCCTTCGAGTAATGGGACTGTCAGAGCCGGAGACGCTGGACGTCGAGCGGATACGCGAGGACTTCCCCATCCTCGAACGGGAGTTCGGCGGCGAGCAACTCGTCTACCTGGACAACGCCGCGACGAGCCAGACGCCGGAACCGGTCGTCGACGCCATCGCCCACTACTATCGACACACCAACGCCAACGTCCATCGCGGACTCCACCAGCTGAGCCAGGAAGCCTCCATCGCCTACGAGGACGCCCACGACCGCGTCGCCGAGTTCGTCGGCGCGGACGGTCGCGAGGAAGTCGTCTTCACGAAGAACACGACGGAGGCGATAAACACCGTCGCCTACGCCTGGGGACTGGCCGAACTCGGTCCGGGCGACGAGATCGTGATGACCGAGATGGAACACCACGCTGCCCTCGTCACCTGGCAGCAGATCGCCAAGAAGACCGGGGCTGAGGTGAAGTACGTTCGCGTCGACGACGACGGCTACCTCGATATGGACCACGCCCGCGAACTCGTCACCGACGACACCGAGATGGTCTCGGTGGTCCACGTCTCGAACACGCTCGGGACGGTCAATCCCGTCTCGGACCTCGTCGACCTCGCCCACGACCACGACGCGCTCGCGTTCGTCGACGGCGCCCAGTCGGTCCCGCACATGCCGGTCGACGTGAAGACCATGGACGCCGACTTCTTCGCCTTCTCGGGGCACAAGATGTGCGGCCCGACGGGCATCGGCGTCCTCTACGGCAAAGAGCACCTCCTCGAGGAGATGCAACCGTACCTCTACGGCGGGATGATGATCTCGAAGGTCACCTTCGAGGAGTCGACCTGGCACGAACTCCCCTGGAAGTTCGAGGCCGGGACGCCGCCCATCTGCCAGGGGATCGCCCTCGCCGAGGCGTGTGACTACCTCGACGACATCGGGATGGAAAACGTCGACCGCCACGGCCGTCGCCTGGCGGAGTACGCCTACGACCGCCTCACGGAACAGGACGACGTCGAGGTGTACGGGCCGCCGGGCGACGACCGCGCCGGACTCGTCTCGTTCAACCTCGATTCGGTCCACGCCCACGACACCTCCGAGATCCTCAACGAGTTCGCCGTCGCCATCCGTGCCGGCGACCACTGCACCCAGCCCCTCCACGACGAACTCGGCGTCGCCGCCTCCGCGCGGGCGTCGTTCTACCTCTACAACACCGAGGAGGAAGTCGACAAACTCGTGGACGCAATCGACGCCGCCCGGGAACTGTTCGCGTGAGACGAAACCGGTTCCCTCACCAGAGCGTCGCGCTCTCCCGCGAACCCGTCGCGGTCTTCCGTAACGCCGTCACGCTGCTCCAGGACGGCGACGACGGCGGACGCTCGGCGAGTCGCAGTCGAACAGTGTTGGCCGAAGATTTATCCAGCGAATCTCGATAGCAATGCACGTGGAGTCCCCGTACGACCTGCTGGGTGTGAGCCGAGAGGCGGACGACGAGGAGGTGAAAGCCGCCTACCGGGAACGGGTCAAGGACGCCCACCCGGACCACGGCGGCTCACCGGAGGAGTTTCGCCTCGTCAGAGACGCCTACGAGGCGATCAAGGCCGGCCGGGCGACGGTCCAGATCGAATCCGCGGCCGCGACGCCGGACACGATCTCGAACGACGGTGCCGCCGGAGCGAACGGTACCGCTGGAGCGAACGGGAGCGGCGGGAGCGGTGCCGGCACGAACGGACCTGCAGGCACCTACGGCCGCTCGACGCCAGGTCGGAGTACCCCCACGGGTGCCGGCGCGGACGGCCAGTCGGACGCCGAAGACGAGGCGGTTCAGCGGACGGCGCGGGTCACCTACCTCAACTACGAGGTGCTCGACGACCACGGCTGGGACGTCGAGGACGCCGACCTGTTCGGGAAGGCCGCCGACGCCGGACTCGACGAGGAGGACTTCGGCGAGTTCGACGTCCAGCCCCGCGAGTCCGTCCTCGAAGCCGCCGAGCGGGAGGGGTACGCCTGGCCCTTCGCCTGCCGTGGCGGCGCGTGTGCGAACTGCGCCGTCCTCATGACCGAGGGCGACATGACCACCCGCGTCGACAACATCCTCCCCCAGGAACTGGAAGACGAGGGCATCCGCCTGTCGTGTAACGGCATCCCCACCACCGACGAGGTGAAAGTCGTCTACAACGTCAAGCACATGCCCGACCTCGAAGACCTCTTGCTCCCACCGCGGCCGTTCAAGCAGGCCTACGGCGACGACTGACCGGCCGACGACTAACCGGCCGAGGAGCGGTGGGGTCGGAACGCCGGCGCGCTGCCGGACGGGAACTTTTTCGCCCGCTCGGTCGAGACGCACGATATGACTCACTGGACGGAGACGCTCTTCAGGGAGCAGGCCGACCACTACGTCGACTTCTTCGAGCAGCGGTTCCAGGCGGCAGACGCACAGGCCGAAGCAGTCCTCGACCTCGTCGCGACCGAGTACGACGTCGACCCGGAGACGGTGCTGGACCTGGCCTGCGGGACCGGCCGACACGTCTTCGCGTTCGCCGACCGCGGGCTCGACGCCGAGGGACTGGACTTCTCGGAACCGTTCGTCGAGCGAGCGCGGGCCGCCGCCGCGGAGCGGGACCTGGCCGGGAGCGCAAAGTTTCACGAACACGACCTGCGCGAGTTGGACGAGTGGACCGGTTCCTACGACCTCGTGACGAGTTTCTGGAACTCGCTGGGCTACTACGACCGCGAGACGGACGAACGGATGCTCGCGAACGCCCGCCGACTGCTCTCCGAGGACGGAGTGCTGGTCGTCGAGGCGAGCAACAAGGATTCCTACCTCGCGAACCTCGAACCCGCGAGCGTCAGCGAGAACGGCCTCCTGTTCGTCGAGCGTCGCGACTACGACGTCGAGACCGGCCGGTTCCACACGAAACTGGACCGGTTCGACGCCACCGGCGAGGGGTACGACCACGAGTACTCGATGGAATGGGAGAACCGCATCTACGCGCCTGCAGTGCTCCGGGAACTCTGCGAGGACGCGGGCTTCGACGACGTCGAGCTGTTCGGCGGGTTCGACGGCCAGCGACCGACGCTCGATTCCGACTCGGTCGTCCTGCTGGCGCGATGACGTTCGCTTCGCTCGCGTCGTGAGGGTTGTGCCGGCCACGCTCGGCCTGTGAACACGCCCGTCGCCTCGTCTTCGGCTGTCGTGAACGGTCGTTCGAGGGCTGCAGGTCCGAACACCTTCGAACGGATCCACCGGCCGAAAAGCCATTGCCGGTCGGCCGCGACGCTTGCCGTGATGTCCGGGGACGACTCCGCGCCGACCGCTCCTGACCTCGACCCCGGCTCCGGCTCTGACCCCGACCCCGACTCCGACGGGGATCATACCGGGAGCCGAGGCCGTCGTCGCCGTCGACTCCTGGCACTCGGCGGTGCGATCGTCCTGACAGCCGTCGTCGCCGCCGCGCCAGCCGACGGGTCGCTCCCGACGGAAGGCCAGTACGCGCTGGCGACGATGGCGTTCGCGGCGGTGCTGTGGATCACGGGAGCGCTCCCGCTGTCGGTTACCGCCCTGCTGGTCCCCGTCCTGTTGACCGTTTTCGGCGTGTATCCCGACCTCGCGGCGCCGCTCGCGGCCTTCGCCGACCCCGTCGTCTTCCTCCTGTTCGCCGGGTTCGCGCTCGCGGCAGCCCTTCAGCACCACGGGATCGACCGCCGGCTGGCCCTCGCTCTGGTGAGTCGCGTCGGCACCTCGCCCCGGCGGCTCGTCCTCGCGCTCATGGTCGCCACCGCCGTCCTCTCGATGGCCATCTCGAACACCGCGACGACGGCGATGATGGTCCCCATCGCGCTCGGCATCGTCGCGCAGGTCACCGGCGAGCGACCGACCCCGGCCCGGGAGGGCGTCGACTCGCTCCCGGTCCAGACGTCCGCGCCCACCGACGAGACCGGGGCCAGCGACGCGACTGTCGACGCGAACGGCGCCAGCGACGCGACTGTCGACGCGAACGGCGCCAGCGACGCGACTGTCGACGCGAACGGCGCCAGCGACGCGACCGTCGACGCGAACGGCGCCAGCGACGCGACCGCAGACAATGAGTCGACCGCCGCCAGCGACACCACACGGGCGGCCGGCACAGCCGACGAGGGGACGCCGTCGAACATGCAGGTGGTGACGCTCCTGGGGACGGCCTACGCGGCGACCGTGGGTGGGGTCGGGACACTCATCGGCACGCCGCCAAACGCCATCGTCGCCGGCCAACTCGAAGCTTCGCTGGGGGTCACGGTCACCTTCCTCGACTGGCTGTTCGTCGGTCTGCCCCTCGTGGCGGTCGCGCTGCCGCTGACGTGGTACCTCCTCTTGCGTCTCTACCCGCCGGACGCACACGACGTCTCCGCGGCGCGAGCGCAGGCGGCCGACCGCCTCGACAGCGCGGGCGCGTTGGATTCTGCCGGCCGCCGCACGGTCGCGATATTCGCCGCGACGGCGGCGCTGTGGCTCCTGGGCGGGTTCGAGTCGATCTTCGAGTCACTGCTCCCGGCGTCGCTGTTCACCACGCTCTTCGGCGGGTCCGGCGCGAACGTCTTCGGGACCGTTGGCCACCAGGGACTGCTCTACTACGTCCTCGTCGGCATGGTCGCCGTCGTAGCGCTGGTCGCGACCGGCGCCGCCGACTGGGAGGTGCTCCTCGACGTCGACTGGGGGACGCTCCTGCTTCTGGGTGGCGGCCTCTCGCTGGCCGGCGGGCTCCGGGACAGCGGCGCTATCGAGTGGCTCGCCACGGAGGGGGTCGCGGCGCTGGGTTCGGTCCCCGTGGTGGTCCTCGTACTGGCCATCGTCGCGACGACCGTTTCGCTGGGTGAACTCGCCTCGAACACGGCGATGGCCGCCGTTCTGGCCCCACTGCTGATCGCAGTCGGTCCGACCTACGCGGGGCAACTGGGCGTCTCGGACCCGCTCGCGTCGGTCTTTCTCGCCGTGACGGTGGCCGTCGCGGCCAGCTTCGGGTTCGCACTCCCGGTCGCGACCCCGCCCAACGCGATCGTCTACGGCAGCGGCGCCATCGGCCGCGAACACATGCTCCGGGCGGGCGTGGTCCTCGACGCCGTGATGATACTCGTGGTCACGGCCGCCGCCTTCCTCGGGCTCGCCGTCGTCTTGCCGTTCGTCTTCGGGTGAGCGTCGGCGTCCCCGACCGGCGGTGCCATCGGCCGCTCACTCGTCGAACCCGTCCTCGATCGACCCCGCGACCCGGGCGGCCGTCGCGTGGGTGACCCGCGATTCGCCGAAGACGGTGCGAGCGCTCGCCGCGGCGTCCGCGTCCGCGGTGAACTCGATTTCGGGATAGACGACGTCCCAGAGCACGAGCGCTTCGGCGGGTGCCGGTGCGACGCCCTCGGGGCCGTCGATGGGTTCGGGCCCGAGTACGCGGTCGACCTTCGAGGGGGGTGCGTCGCCGCTGCCGACTTCCCGGACGAGACCGACGACGCGCCGGACGAGTTGCCGTGCGAATCCGCCCGCGCCGAGCGTTATCACGAGAAACTCGCCGTCGCGGTCGGCACTCGTCGACAGGTCGCGGACCGTCCCGGTCCCGTCGGGCGTCAGGTTGTGGAAGTCGTGTTCGCCTGCGAGTCTGTCGAGCGCCGCACGCGCGCGGTGGTCGTCGAAGTCGGTGGAGCCCCGGTCGTCGTCGAAGTCCTCGCCGGTCGTGGTCGGCTCTGGTGGTGCGTACAGGTGATAGACGTACGTCCGTTCGCGGGCGTCGTGGGTCGCGTGGAACCCGGGGTCGACGTCGGCGCTGGCCCACGCACGGACGGAAGCGGGAAGTTCGGCGTTCAGCGCCCCTGGAGTGAGCCAGTCGGGTGCTTCGAACGCGACCGTCTGTGCCCGCGCCGAGACGCCGGCGTCGGTGCGCCCCGCCGCGGCGTAGCCTTCGGGTCTGTCGGGCCCATCGGGGTCCGCGGCGAAGGCGTCGAGGTCGCGAAGCGCGTCGAAGAGCGTGTCCTCGACGGTCGGGACGTCGGGCTGGCGCTGGAACCCGTAGTAGGGGCGGCCGTCGTAGGCGAGTCGGAACGCGCGTCTCATTCGGGTTCGACTGACTGGTCGCGGTCGGTCGCGTACTCGTGGCCGGTCACGCCTTCGCGGTCAGTGTCCCGAGCGGTGTCGCCGTCCTCGGTTTCCAGCAGGTCTTCGACCCGCCGTTCGAACTCGGCCTCGTCGATCTCGCCGCGGGCGTAGCGCTCGCGGAGCGTGGCGAGCTGTTCGTCCCGGTCGTCCGGTTCACTCGGTTCGCCGAGCCCGCCACTCGCTGTCGTCGATTCCGCGGCGTCGTCCTCCTCGGCGGCGACGAACGGCAGGCGGTCACCGAGGATCCCGACCAGCGGCAGGAGGACGACGAACCCGACGATCGCGAAGACGTCCGCGAGCACGTCGACTTCGAAGGTCGACGCCAGCGCGGTGAACCCGATAGAGAGCACGATGATCACCCCGATCGCTTCCCGCTTGTCGAGTTGCGGGAGTCGCTCGCTCATACTTGTGTTCTGTAGTGCCCGACACAAAGGTGTTATCGGCCACGTCGCGAGTCTGACGTTCAGACCGTCCTAGTTGCGCTCGCTAGCTGGTGGCTTGACCGCACTCGACGTCTTGCGATGAAAACCCTCGGGTCGCTCGCGGTCGCTCAGCGACATATCCTCGCTTCGCTCGGATAGGGGTCGCTGAGGCGACTACATGAACGCGAGCGACCCTCGCCCTTTCAGTCCACCAGGAAGAAGTACGTCGCACAGGCCGTCTCGACGTGGAATGGTCGGTAGCCGCCCCCACGGACTGATCCCCTGGCGGACTGGAAGGGCGAGGCGGGGTCGCGGGGAGCGAAGCGACCGAAGTCGCTTGAGCGGGCCACTATTCTCGCGAGTGCGGAGCGGTGCGGTTGTTCGAGCGAGAATATCCCGCTCAGCGACCGCGAGCGCGCCGAGGGCTTCCATCGCACGACGATGACTGCGGTCACACAAATCGAACGAACCTATTGCTAGGGACCGTGGTCGCGACCGTATACCTCACACCTCCCCAACCTCTTGCGGTGCTCGTCGTTCGCTCCGCTCACTCTTGCGCTCCTCGTCCCTCGCGCGATGTCATCCTCGCGCATGAAAGCACGAGACAGCGCGCGCCGAGGCGGCTGTCCAGTCATGGCTGAAAACGGAGGCTGTCGAACTATGGCCGAAAACGGCGGTTGTCGAGTCGCTATCGAAGCCGGCGGACGCGCCGAATCCTCACGCGAAGTCGTCGTAGGTGGGGCGCTCGTGGTCGCCGGGGAACTCGTCGACGGGCGCGGTGGTCTCGTCACCCGACACCATGTCCTTGACCGTCACCTCACCGTTTTCGAGGTCGCGCTCGCCGGCGACGACGACCGTCTCGGCGTCGATGGAGTCGGCGTAACTCAACTGCGCGCCGAACGAGCGGTCCGAGACGTCGGTCTCGACGACGTGGCCCCGCTCACGTAGGTCGCGGGCGATGCGCGCGGCGACCGACCGGGTGTCACCGACCTGGAGGACGTAGTAGTCGGTCGAGATGCCCTCGCCCGGCCAGGCGTCGTGGACCTGCAGGAGCAGCGGGAGCGTCGAGTTCATGACGCCGATGCCGACGCCGACGGCGGGGGTGGGCTGGCCGCCGAACTCCTCGATGAGGTCGTCGTAGCGCCCGCCGCCGAAGATCGACCGGGAGACTTCGCCCGAGGCGTCGAAACACTCGAAGACGACGCCGGTGTAGTAGTCGAACCCCCGCGCCGTGGTGAGCGAGACGTCACAGTACTCGCGCACCCCGAAGTCCTCGGCCGCGGCGAGCACGTCCTGGAGGTTCCCGACGGCCTCGGCCAGTCCCTCGCTGTCGGAGAAATCGGTGAGTTCGTCGAGGTCGTCGTCCCCGGCGACGAGCACGTCGTCGAACGCCTCGGCCTGGTCGTAGGAGAGGCCGGCCTCGTAGAGGAGGTCGAGGTACTCGTTGTCGTCGACCTTGGCGCGCTTGTCGACGGCGCGGATGGCCTCCCGGATCTGGACGTCGGCGTCGAACGAGCGAAGCAGTTCCCCGAGGATGTCGCGATGGGAGATACGGAACTCGAAGGCGTCGGCGTCGAGGCCGAGGTTCACGAGGGAGTCGGCGGCGAACGCCAGGACCTCCGCGTCGGCGTCGGGTTCGCTGGAGCCGAAGATGTCGGCGTTGGTCTGGTAGAGTTCGCGAAAGCGGCCCTGCTGGACCTGTTCGTAGCGCCAGAACGGGCGAGTGGAGAACCACTTGATGGGCTTTGAGAGGGCCTGCTGTTTCGCGACGACCATCCGTGCCACCGTCGGTGTGAGTTCGGGCGTGAGCGTGACGTGACGGCCGCCCTTGTCCTCGAACTCGTAGAGTTCCTCGACGATCTCCTCGCCGCTCTTGTCTGTCCACATCTCCGCGGGTTCGAGCGCCGGCGTGGCCGTCTCGCGGAAGCCGTAGCCGCGGGCGGTCGCCTCGATCTCGTCGATGACGGCCCGCCGCGGCGCCATCTCGTCGGGATAGAAGTCGGTGAATCCCTTGAGTCCCTCGTACATACCCCGTCGTTCGGGGAGGGGTCGTTTGAAACTGTCTGTCCGGGTGGACGCCGGAACCCGATGTCCGGTAGCCAAGCCTATTTCGCCGGCGCGGGCGAACCGGCGGACATGACAGCCACGACCGACCGGGTCGAGCGCGCCCGGCGGGCACTCGGCGAGGCGTTCGGCGAGTCCCACGCACCGGTCACGGTCGCCTCCGCACCGGGTCGGGTCAACCTGATCGGCGGACACACCGACTACAACGAGGGGTTCGTCCTCCCGGCGGCCATCGACCGCCGGACGGTCGCGGCGGCCCGTCCCCGAGAGGACCGCACAGTCAGGGTTTACTCGGCCGATTTCGACGCGGTAGAGACGTTCGACCTGGACGACATCGGCGACCCGACGGACGCCTGGAGCGACTACCCGAAAGGCGTCGCACAGCGGCTCCTCGCGCGGGACCACGCCGTCGACGGGGCGGACCTCGCACTCGTCGGCGACGTCCCGATGGGTGCCGGACTCTCTTCGTCGGCGGCCGTCGAAGTCGCGACCGCCGAGGCACTGACCGCAGTGGCGGGACTCTCCCTCGACGAGGAGCTCGTCGACGTCTGCTGGGAGGCCGAGACGGGTTTCGTCGGGCTGAGTTGCGGGATCATGGACCAGTACGCCTCTGTCCACGGCGAACCCGACAGCGCGCTCTACATGGACTGTCGCGAGCGCGCCCACGAGATCGTCCCGCTCCCCGCCGACGAAGTGACGCTCGTCGTGACGGACACCAACGTCCGGCGCGAACTCGTCAGTTCCGCGTACAACGACCGCGTGGCGACCTGTCACAACGGCGTCGAGTACTTCTCGCAGTTCCTGGACCGCGATATCACCGCACTCCGGGACGTCTCCGTCGACGAGTTCGAAGCCCACGCCGAGGACCTCTCCGAGACAGTTCGCAAGCGGGTCCGCCACGTCGTCACCGAGAACGCGCGCGTCGAGGACGCCGGGGCGGCGCTCCGCGAGGAACGCTTCGAGCGGGTCGGCGAACTGCTCGACGCCTCCCACGCGAGTCTGCGAGACGACTACGAGGTGAGCGTCCCCGAACTCGAGGCGGTCGTCGACGTCGCGGGTGACCTGCCGGGCGTCTACGGTTCCCGGCTCATCGGCGCCGGTTTCGGGGGCTGTGTGCTCTCGCTCGTCCGACCCGACGCCGTCGACGAGGTCACCGACGCCGTCGAGGCGGGCTACCGCGACCGGACCGGCAACGACGCCGACGTCTACGTCTGCAATCCCGACGCCGGAGTTCGGCGCCACGACGCCTGACCGGTCCACGGCACTTGCGGGAATACGCTTCAGTGAACGCACAGCACTCGACGTGGTGGGCTTCCATCTCACGATATCGAGTGCGGTCACGACGAAGGCGACTGCGCTTGCGAAAACGACGACAGTTCGAAAGACTACTCCTCGCCGATGAGGCGGTCGACGACTTCCTCGGGGTCGAACGGTTCGAGGTCGTCGTAGTCCTGGCCCGTCCCGAGAAAGAGGATGGGTTTCCCGGTGACGTGCGCGATGGAGATGGCGGCACCGCCCTGCGGGTCGGCGTCGGCTTTCGTGAGGACCGCGCCGTCGATCTCCGCGGCGTCGTTGAACTCCCGGGCGCGGTTGACGGCGTCCTGGCCCGCGACGGCCTCGTCGACGAACAGCGTCATGTCGGGGTCGAGCACCCGGTCGATCTTCTCCAGCTGGGCCATCAGGTCGTTCGACGTGTGGAGTCGGCCCGCCGTGTCACCGAGGACGACGTCGATGTCGTTGGCCTCGGCGTACTCGACGCCGTCGTAGAGGACGGCGGCGGGGTCCGACCCCTGCTCGTGGGAGATGATCCGCCGGTCGAGGTTCTCGGCGTGTTTTGCGAGTTGCTCGTTGGCGCCCGCACGGTAGGTGTCCCCGTTGGCGAGTACCGACGAGTGACCCCGCTCTTCGAGATAACGCGAGAGTTTCGCGATGGTGGTCGTCTTCCCGACGCCGTTGACGCCCGTGAAGACGATCACCACCGGCTTGTCGGCCTCGGCGATGCGCTCGTCGAAGTCGAACTGACCGACGCTGATCACGTCGTAGAGTGCCTCGCGGAGCGCGTCCCGGACCATGCTCCCCGTCGAGGAGAGCCGGCGTCGCGTCTCGCCGACGAGGTTCTCCTCGACGCCCTCCAGGATCTCCTCGGCGACGGACATCTCGACGTCGCTGCTCAGGAGTGCGAGTTCGAGGTCGTCGAGGTGGCTCTGCAGGTCGTCCTCGTCGATGACCGTCTTGCCGGTCGCGAGGATCTTCGCCCGCTCGCCGAGCCCGCGCCCGCCGTCGTCTCCGTCCTCGTCTGCTTCGTCGACTTCTTCCCCCTCTGGGGCGCCAGCCGCCCCAGCATCCGCAGGTGCGTCGGCGTCCGTCGCTTCCGCGTCGGCGTTCGCTGGCGCGTCGGTCTCCCCGTCGTCTTCGGTCTCGGCCGCCGCCTCCTCGTCGACGTCTTCCTCGACTTCGTCACTGAAGCGGCCGAGTTTCTCCTTCAGTCCGTCGAACATCGCCTACTCGTCCGGGTCCTGCTGTTGTTGCATCTGCTGCATCTGCTGCATCTGCTGTTGTTGCATCTGCTGGGCCTGCTGTTCGAGTTCCTCGCTCTCGGTCTCCAGTTCCGAGATGTCGGACTGGATGTCGTCGATGCGGTCGTCCAGCGTCTCCTTCTTGGATTCGAGCGTGTCGACGGCGCCGTCCTGGTCGCGCTCGGCCGCGTAGCCGCCGCCGAACTCGACGATGATCTCGTCGATATCCTGGACTTCCGCGCGGAGGTACGCCTCGCCGCCCAGGGGCACCTGCACCGTCTCGCCCGAGTCCAGGGTTTCGATGGCCTCGATGGCCTCGTCGATCTCCGTCTTCTGGGTGCGGAGCCCCTCGATCTCGCCGCGGAGGGCCTCGATCTGTTCGTCGATCTCTTCGATCTCCTGGGCCAGCTGCTGGAGTTGCTGCTGGGCGCCGCCGCCACCACCGAGGCTCATGCGTCTACCCCCTCGATCTCGACCTGTGTGCGCTTGAGCCCGTGCTTGGAGCCGAACTCCGCGAGGGTGTGCTCGCGGGCGACGTCCTCGTTTTCGGCGTCGACTCGCTTCTCGAACGACTGCCAGCCGTCGCGGGCCTGCCAGCGCCCGGTGACAGTAAATTCACTCATGTCTCCCGCTGGGAGAGCGAGCGGGAAGTACCTTCCGGGACTGAACTATCGACGCCGGCGTCGCGGACTCCTCACGCTCCATCGAAGCGGCAGGTGACCGCGGCCGACCTGCGTCCGTCGTCGGGCATCGCGGACGCGTCAGGCGAGCAGGAAGTACCGGTCGCTTATTTGCATCCTCGCCGTCTCTCGGTAGCCGATGCCAACTGTCGACGCCGACGCGCTGGAATCGTTCGCCCGCGACGCACTGGCGGCCCGCGGGGTGCCCGAGGAGACTGCGGTGGCCGTCGCGACCTCGCTCGTCGACGCCGACCTCGTGGGTCACACCTCACACGGCGTCGTCCGGATCCCGTGGTACGTCGACGGCGTCGCGAACGGGGGAATCGACCCCGACGCCGAACCGACCGTCGAGTCGGCGGGACCCTTCCACCAGGTCGTCGGCGGCGCCGCCTTCGGCCAGCTCACCGGTCGTCGCGCGGTCGAATCCCTCGTCGAGACGACCGCCGAGCGTGGCGTCGCCGCCGTCGGAATCCGGGATTCGGGCCACATCGGCCGCATCGGCGAGTGGGCCGAGCGCGTCGCCGCGGAGGGGTACCTCTTCGCCTCCTGGGTCAACCTCCAGGGCGGGTCCCAGCGCATCGCACCCCACGGCACCGCCGACCGTCGCCTCGGGACGAACCCCCTCACGTTCGCCGTCCCCGCCTTCGGTGCGCTCCCGTTCGACCCCGTCTACGACGGCGCGACGAGCCAGGTCGCACACGGGAAGGTGGTCGAACGCGACGGCTCCGGTGAGGAACTCCCACCGGAGTGGACGGTCACCGGATCCGGCGAACCCGTCGAGCAGGCGGCGGACTTCGAGGACGGCGACGGCGCGCTCCTCCCGCTCGGTGGCCGTGCCCAGGGCTACAAGGGCTTCGGCCTCGCGACGATGGCCGAGTTGTTCGCGGCGGTCGTCGGCGACGGGCCGGTCGCGACCGAACCCGAACAGGAGTGGCGCGGCAACGGTGGGGCCTTCATCGCAGTCGATCCTGGGGTGTTCACGACCCCGGAGGCCGTCGCGACTCGCGTCGAGGCGCTGGCTGCCCATATTCGGTCGGCCGAACGGATCGGCGACGAACGGACCGGGGACGGACCGATCGGCGACGAGTCAGTCTTGCTCCCCGGTGAGAAAGAACACGAGACGCGACAGCGCCGCGAACGAGAGGGGATCCCCGTCTCGGCGACTGTCGCCGGCAATCTGCGGGACCTGGCGGCCGATCTGGGAGTCGAGAGGTCGCTTCCGGACGGGTTCGAGTAGGGTGACCCCCCAGGCGCGATGTCCTGGCTGTTGTGGTGTCGCTTCCTCGACCACAAAACTGATGCGTGTCGAGAATATATTTGAGGGTGGTTATGCTCTATGGGCATTTTACGTCGGTCGGTGCGACCATCGACCACGGGGACGCGAGCGCGCTTTTCCCGGTCGAGGGGCTCGATGCGCCAGTACTCCAGCGCCGGGATGCGGAACTCGCACTCGACGACGTCGGTAGTGAGAACGTGATCGGTATCGCGCCGACGAGCCTCGCGAGTAGTTACTTCCTCACCCGACACGCCCTCACCGCGATCCCCGTCGACGAGCTCGCACCTGCAGTACGGTCGCAACTCGTCGGCGCGCTCGACGCTCCCATCGAGACGTTCGACCTCGTCCAGGTCGGGAAGCGGACCACCGACAGTCCCGACCACTCGCTCGCCGAATTCACGGACGCGTGACCGCCAGCATCGACGAGGACTAGATAGCGGACACCACAGAACGACCGATAGTTACCGATGACTGACACGCTTGCCGAAGAGTACCCGGAGGGCGCACAGTACATTCGAGACGCCGTCGCGGAACACGGCGAAGAATGGGTGTTAGATCACTACTACGAGAAACTCTATCCGCTCGGCGTCCTGATGGACATGCCCGAGAAAGACGAACTCCCGTTCTACGACGAGACCGAAGACGACAGCCTGACCGAAGCGGAACGCGTGGAGATGTACCGTGCCTGGGGAGAGTACCGGGAGAACCTTCGCACGGGAACGAAGCCCGGACAGTAGGCCGAATCAGTCGACGCTGCGAGTAAGCAGAATCAGTCCACGTAGCCGAGCGTGGCTTCGATACGGCCCAGTTCCGGTCCCGTGGTATCCTGGCCGACGACGTACCCGGAGTCGTTGGCGATCAGTCCCGAACCGACCAGCGGGCCGCCGTAGTTGATCGTCCCGATGTCGGCCGGCACGCCCAGCAGGTCTTCGAGGAAATCCAGTTCCTCGTCGGTCGCGTTGGGGTGACAGAGCACGCCGCTGTCGGTGGCGACCGCCGCGGTGCCCACGGTCTGTACTCCACCGAGGAGGCCGCGCTCGACGGGGACGCCGAGACCGTCTTTCACGGCCTGCACGGCCTCCCGCGAGAGGTCGGGGTGGACGTACGCGCCGGTGTCGTTGGCGAGGACGACGTTCCCGGCGGCGTTGATGCGACCGGGGAGTTCGGTGACGGGCAGGCCGGTCTCGTCGGCGATCGTCTCGCGCTCGCGCTCGCGTGCTCGGCTACTGACGAGCAGGCCGTTCTCGTTGCCGACGGCGAGGGCGCCCACGGTCCCCGAGCCACCGACAGTGGTCGGGACGACGGGGACGTCGAGTTCCTCACCCAGGTCGGCCTGCAGGTCGGCGTCGACGTCGGGGCGGACGAGGAGACAGTCGTCGGTCGCGCGTGCGAAGACACCGACGTACGACGACCCGGAGAACGCGGCGCGGAGCAAGTTTACTCAGCCGTCTCGGCTTCGACGACGCTCTCGCCTTCCTCCTCGAAGCGGGCGGCGCGGACCCGGAGCTTCCGGGGCGGGTTCGTGCGCCCGTTGGCCCAGATGGCCTCGTTGATGGAGGGGTCGAGGCGGACGGTCTCCTCCTCGACGGCGAAGTGCTTGGCGAGGTGCCCGCGGACGATGGCCATCGCCTTGTCGGCGCGCTCGCCCTTCGGGGCGGCGCTGGCGTCGCGCAGCGGAACGGTGACGACCCGCTCCTCGAAGTCGCTGGCGCTCATTCGTCCGTGTCACTCCGCCGCCAGTGGCGACGCTTCGGGTTGCGCTGCACGTCGCGGTCCGTCTTCAGGATGACCCACGAGGGCACGCTGCTGTTCTGCCGGTCGAGCTTGCCCAGCCGCTTTTTCTTCGCCTTCGATTTCTTTCCCATAGTACACTCCCGTTCCGCGTCACCGCTTAAATTTGTGTTCTTTTCGCCGCCGTGACCTCCCGAGCCGGCCCGCCTCCAGCCTGGACAGTCCCCTCGGCGGCAGGAGACGGAACTCACACGAACGCCAGCGGCACCATCACGAGCACGCCGGCAGCGATCCCGCCGAGCAGTTCGCGCCGGCCGCCGCCTGGGAGGGTCGCTCCCTGGTCGAGCGCCTCGGGGACGAACTCGGTCGCGACGAGATACACCATCGCGCCCGCGGCGAAACCGAAACCGAAGGGGAGGAACTGCTCGGCCAGCGTCACGAAGTAGTAGGCCAGCACCGCCCCCAGCGGCTGGGGCAGGCTGGAGAAGACCGCCCACCAGACCATCCGCCACTCGCCGACACCCATCGACCGGAGCGGGATCGAGATCGCGACGCCCTCGGGAACGTTGTGGATGGAGATGGCGACGGTCATGAAGACTGCGAGTACCGGCAGGGTGAGCCCCGCGACCGACACCGTGGCGAGGCTCGGGTCCTCGATGCCGAGTTCGGCGAAGGAGACTCCCACGGCGACGCCCTCGGGGAAGCTGTGGACGGTGAGGATCCCGAGGATGAGCACGAGTTTGCGGAAGTCCGCCTCCTCGTAGTCCTGTGCATCGACCTCCGCGTCGACCAGCACGTCGTGACCGACGACCACGAGTCCGACGCCCGCCAGCACTCCGGGGCCGATCGCGACGGCGGCGTCGACCAGCGTCCCGTCGACCACTGCCAGTCCTTCACCCACGAGCCCGAACAGCGACGCCGAGACCATGATCCCCGAAGCGATCCCCCACAGCACCACGTTCCAGCGGTCGCCGATCTCCTCGACCAGGAAGAAGGGCAACGCACCCAGCCCCGTCGCCAGCGCCGTCAGCAACCCCGCGACGAACACCAGCCCCAGGTTCGACAGCGTCGCCGATGCCATACGTGAAACTTCATCCCTCCCGTCCGTAAATGTTATCACTAATCTGATTGATTTTGGGAGACCTAAAGCGGACGGACGGCGGGTATCGGCCGATCGGTCGGGTTCAGGGCCCGGTGGATCTGCCCCGTGTGACCGCCATACTAAGATCCTTATATTCAAACAAGGGTTCTTCCCTCCTTTGTGGTGAGATATAAATACCGGAAGCGTCGATACACTGGTAATGTCACTGACCGAGCGGAACACGACTGCGGCGGAGGCGGACGCGGACGCGAGCCCGGTTTCGGGCGTCGAGTCCTACCGGATCGTCGACCCGATGGACCGGACCGGGCGGATGACGGTGGAAGCCCCGGGCGGAGAGACCTACACGGTCGTCGGTTCGCTGGACGAGCGCATCGGCAAGCGACTGCGGGACCGCGCGCCCGGCGCGACCGCCCGGATGGAGTTGAGCCCGGCGCCCAGCGGGACGGGGTACGTCGTCGCACGGGTCAAAGCTGGCGGCCTCCCGGCGCTCTGACCGGGCACGTTCCCGGCCCTCTGTCGGGGATTACAGCGGAAACTGTTCGACGGTCGTGTACGTCGGCCCGTCCGAACCGAGCACGCTCTCTTTCAGTCGGACCTCTTCGACCGCCAGTCGACCGACCACGGGGTCGTCCTCGCGGACGCGTTCCTGCACGAGTTCCTTCCCGCCGGCGTGGTCCATCCGGGCGATGGTTGCGTGCGGCGTGAACTCGTGGTCCTCGGGGTCGAATCCCATCGCGACGGTCCGTTCCTCGACCGTCTCGTGCAGTCTCGTCAGTTTCTCGCTTCCCTCACCGGCGCCGACCCAGACGACGCTGATGTAGTCGAGGCTCGGGAACACACCCAGTCCCGCGACGTGCAACGCGAAGGGCTCGACGGCCGACTCCTCGACCGCCGCCGCGAGTTCGTCGGTGAGATCCGGCAGTCGGTCCTCGTCGGTGTCGCCGAGGAACTTCAGCGTGACGTGGACCTGTTCGGGGTCGGTAAACCGGAGGCCCGGGGCGTCCGCGAAGCGCTCCTGGACGGCCGCGATCCCGTCGGCCAGTCCGTCGAGGTCGACGCTGACGAACAGTCGCTTGCCCATGGCGGCGCCTCGGCCGCCGGCGACTTCAGGGTTTTCGAGGCGGATCCGCGCTACGCGTAGCGCAACAGCGGAGACGACGCGCGTCGGGGTGGTCGACCGCCAGCTTTAGTCGGTCGCCGCCAGATCGGCGAGCATGGACGACACTGCCGCCCTCCGCCGGACGCTCCGTCGCTGTACCGCGGTCCTCGTCGTGGTGCTCGGGGTGATCGCCGCCTACAGCGCGCCATATGGCCCCGACACCAGCATCGGCTACCCGCTGGCGTACGCCGCCGTCGCCTACCTCGGAGTGAGCCTGTTGGCCGGACTCTTTCGACGGGCCGGCGAGTCGGCTCCCCCCGGAGATACGGACCACGGCAACGGGTCGAACGGAGATACCGGGGGCGGTGGCGACAGTGGGAGCGACAGGGCGGGGACCGGAGCCGACGGCGACGACGAGGAGACCGACGACGCCGACACCGGCGACCCCGACCACCCGCCGGTCAGCGCGTTCGGCGACGGACACTGGTAGTCGGGTCGGTCCGGCGGGACGGTCCGCTGACGTAGCCCTTAACCCTCCCGCTCGCATACGGCGGTGTATGACTGACGAGAGGGACGACCACGAGTTCTCTTCGGGGCAGGGCTTCTCGGACCCCTACGAGGGATTCGACATCGACCCGCCGGAGTTCAACGTAGACACAGACAAGGTCGACCCCGTCGACTCGCGCGTGCTCACGGACGAACTCGACCGGCGCAACCTCGCCGGCGAGGACGTCGACGTCGAGCAACTGCTGGAGGTGGGGCTCAGCTACATCGGCATCAACCGCTACGAACAGGCCACCGAGGCCCTGGAACGGGCCGCCCGCTTCGCCGAGGACGAGAGAGTCGAACAGGAAGCGTGGACGAACAAGGGCGCCGCACACGCCGAACTGGAGGAGTGGGACGCCGCCATCGGCGCCTACCGCGAGGCACTCGACATCGACGACGACTCGGAGCACGCCGCGACCGCCGAGACGAACCTCGCGTTCGCCCTCTGGGAGTCGGGTCGCACCGAGCAGGCGCTCGAACACGCCGAACGCGCCGTCGAGGTCGACCCCCGGTTCGCCCAGGGCTGGTACAACCGCGGGTTCTTCCTCCTGGAACGGGGCCTCGCCGAGGACGCCCGCAACGCCTTCGACAACGCCATCCGCCTCGGGTTCCGGAACGCGGAGGTCATCGAGGAGAAAGCCCGCGCACTGGAGGAACTCGGCGAGTACGACCGCGCCGAGGAACTCGCCGAGGAGGCCGACGAACTCCGCCAGGAGGCCGAGGCAGAGATGCTCGAATAGATGCTGCTCAACGAGCGCGACACGAACGAGGGGCTGCTGGTCTCGGTCTGTGACCCCGAGGTACTCGGGGAAACCTTCGAGAACGGCGACGTCACCCTGACCGTCGATCCGGAGTTCTACGACGGCGAGGCGGCCACCGAAGACGAGGTCGTCGACAGCCTCGCCCGCTGTGCCACCGCGAACCTCGTCGGCACCGAATCGGTCGCGCTCGCCATCGAACACGGCTTCGTCGACGAGGCCAACGTCCTCGACATCGACGGCACGCGGCACGCGCAACTGCTCTGGATGTGACTGCCCCGGTCGTTCAGATACCGTTCGGAGCCAGCCGGAGCGACAGTTTTCTGTAGCCCTGCGTACAAGTGGTGGTATGACCACGCCCCCATCCGACGACGACGACGACGGATCCGCCGTCCCCGACTCGGACAGCGACTCCCCGGTCGCGGACCGCCCGGTCGGCGACGGCGGCGTCGACCCTGGTTTCGACGAGGCCGCCATGTACGTGGTCGTCCGGGACGCCGTCGAGGACGCCATCCTCGGCGTACTCGGGACGCTCATGCTCCTCGGCATCGCCTTCGTGGCCGTGTGGGCCGGCGGCACGGCGATCGTTCAGTCACAGACTCCTGTGAGCATCACCTTCGGGGTACTGGCCATCGCCTTCGGGTTCTACCTCGCCGCCTCGTCGCTCGGAGTCGTGCCGCCCGCCCGCGAGTGGTTCTGACCGAGCAGGACGACCCCTTCTACAGGCTGAGCAGGGCAACCCCTTCTACAGGCTGAGCAGGACGACCCCTTCTACAGGCTGAGCAGGGCGAGTGCCTCGGGGCGTGTCTTCGAGGTACTTCACGAACGCGCTGTCAGCAACCGTTCGGGCTGGGCCCGCTCAGGCCGTGACGGAGCCGGCAAGCGCCGCGAAGTCGTACTCGACGCCGGTCTCGTCCTCGGAGACAACCCACAACCGGTCGGCGAGGTCTTCGTCGTAGGAGCTGTCGCTCGATTGCTGTTTCGTCGGTGAACCGCGCATGTTCATCAGTCCACCGGGGCCGACGTACTCGCCCCCCGTGATATCCTCGGCCGTCGCGGCGTACAACAGCGGGAGCGCTCCCTGTTTGGCCGACTGTGCGAATATCGCGTTCGCGGCTTTCATCGCGTACAGCCTGAGCGTCGACCCCTCCTGTTCCGGCCCGCGGGCCTGGAGTCCCGTGTCGGCGTAGCCGGGGTGACAGGCGACCGAGAGAGTGTCTTCGATGCCTGCCTCACCGAGTCTGCGCTGGAGCTCGTAGGCGAAGAGGACGTTCGCGAGTTTCGACTGCCCGTAGGCCTCCCACTTGCCGTACGACTCCTCGTGGTGCAGGTCGTCGAAGTCGATCTCGCCGTTCTCGTGGACGCCGCTGGAGTGAGTGACGACCCGCGTCTCGCCCGGCGTCGCCACCAGCGTCTCCAGCAGGTGACCCGTCAGCGCGAAGTGCCCGTGGTGGTTGACGCCGAACTGCGTCTCGAAGCCGTCCGCTGTCTCGCTCCGGGGGATCGCCATCACGCCCGCGTTGTTACAGAGCGCGTGGAGTTCGTCGTAGCCCTCTCGCAGGTCTTCGGCGAACGCTTCGACCGAGTCCAGCGACGCCAGGTCACACTCTCGGACGTCGAAGTCGGGGTCGGTGTCGGTGATCTGCTCGCGGAGTTTGTCCGCGGCCGACTCGCCGCGCTCGACCGAGCGACAGGCCATCACGACCGTCGCGCCCTGTTTCGCCAGGACGCCGGCCGCCTGATAGCCGAGCCCGCTGTTCGCGCCCGTGATCACGATGTTCTTGCCCGTCTGGTCTGGAACGTCCGCAGCGGACCAGCTCATACTCCCGTCCACGGACCCGAGCGTGACAAGTCCATCGCCCGACCAGCGAGGTGAGGGCCGTCGTGAGACCGCCGTTCACTCACTCACAGTCCCGTCGTCGGCGACCCCGACCCGGAGCGTCGTCAGGAGCGCGACGATCCCCACTGTCAGGACGGCGCCGACGACGAACGGCGACCAGTAGACGACGAACGCGTAGAGGGCAGTCATGAACGGCGGCCCGACGGTCCGTCCGAGACTCCCCGCACCCTGCGTGACGCCGAAGGCCGACCCCTGTGACTCGGCCGACGCCGCCGTCGAGACGAGCGTCGTGAGCGCGACGTTGAGGAAGCTGTTGCCCGCCGACAGCAGCGTGAGCGCCCCCAGCAGGGCCAGCACCCGGGCCCGGAGACCCGCGAGCGTGAACTCCCCGAGCAGGAAGCGACCGATCTCCGGCGAGAACGGGAACGCCGTGAGCGCGACGACGAGCAGCCCGGCGCCCAGGAGTGCCATCTGTTTCCCCGAGATCCGGCGTGCGAGTCGCCCGACGAGGACGCCCTGGTTGAGGACGCCGAGCGCGCCGACGTAGGTCAACAGGAGGCCGGCCTGGGCCGCGTCGTAGCCGTAGACGTCAGCGACGTAGGGGATGAAGGCGATCTGGATACCCGAGAAGGCGATGGAGGCGACGAGAAAGGCCAGCACGAGCGGCCGGAGTGTGGCGTCGCGGGCCGCGTCGACGAACTGACCGACGATCCGGGGTCGCCGCGCCGGTCCGGCCTTGCGTTCGGGTTCGGGCAGGAACGCCCACGTCGCCCCGAACGCGAGCAGGCTGAACGCCGCCGCACCGAAACTCGGCAGCGAGAAGCGCGTCGCGGGCACGAACGACGGGAAGACGTTCCCGGCCACGCTCACGACGCCGTCGCTCGCCAGGACCGAACCGAGCGCGGGCCCGAAGACGAAGCCCAGCCCGAAGGCGGCCCCGACGAGTCCGAGCGCGCCCGCGCGGCGTTCGACGGGCGTCACGTCGGCGATGTACGCCTGCGCGGTGGCGAGGTTGCCGCCCATCGCGCCGGCGAGCATCCGCGCCGCGAACAGCGTCCCGAGCGCGCCGGCGGTCCCGAACAGCACCTCGGCTTCCCCGCCGAGGCCGAAGACCGTCCACGCGACGGCGTTGCCCAGGAGCGTGACCATCAACACGGGGCGGCGCCCCCGCGAGTCGGAGATCCCGCCGAGCACCGGCGCGGAGAGAAACTGCATCAGCGAGTAGGAGGCCGCGAGCAGGCCGTAGACGACGTCGCTGCCGCCGAGATCGCGGACGTAGAAGGGGAGTATCGGGATGACGATCCCGAAGCCGAGCAGGTCGATGAAGACGATGACGAACACGGCGAGGAGCGCCCGGCGTGACGACACCGGCCCCGTGACGGCGGTCCGTGGGTCCTGCACGGCAGGCTCTTCGTCCAGACGGGCCGAATAGCTACCGCCTGCTGTGGAGTTTCGTCCGCTCGGAAGCCACTCGTCGAACTCACTGCTTCGCCAGGACGTCGGCACAAGACACATATACTGACATTTCGACGACATAGTATGTCCGCTCGGACACGGCGGCGATTTCTCGCGAGCGGTGCGATCGCACTGTCAGTCGGTGCCAGCGGCTGTACGTCCGGAAATTTCACTGGCGAGGAACCGATGGAGGCTGGCACAGCGTCCGCCACGGAGACTCCAGCGTGCAGGGACGAGCCGTGCGAATCGATAGCGATCCCGGGGCCGGACGAGCCGACGAGCGGCGGCGCCGAGCCCACCGACTACCCCGACGTCCCGGACTCCGTCACGGCCGAAGCGGCCGAGTCGTTCGCCGTGGCGTTCGAGAAGGCGTTCAGACGAAACGACTTCGTCGCCAACGCCGGGGCCAGAGAGACGGCGTCCCTCTCGTTGCGTGCGGGGTCAGCGAAAACCGAGTCCCTCGACTGTGGCTTCGCCGTCGCGGTCGACGGTTCGATTCGCTCCGAGCCTCCGACGTTCACCGCAGCCAGCGGCGCGACGAGTACACCGACGCCGGTGCCCTACTACGACGACGAGTTCGCGACCTGGTATCTCGTGTCCACGGAGCAGGTCAGGCGCGTGGCGCTCGGTGGGAACTTCCGTGACCCGATGGAGGTCCCGACGTTCGAGGACGCGACGGTCGTCTTCTGTCCCTGAATCGCTGTGGACAGGTGCTCGGGTGAGCGTTGCGACGACACGCTGAAAAGAGACGCTGACTGAAGTCATATCACGACCGAGTCACTACGGAGCAGTATGGCTGAGTTGGTCCCTCAGAACCCCGAATCGGTCGACGCGGAGCAACGGTCACGCTCCCTCCGAGCACTCCTCCTCACAGTGCTGCTGACGTCGTTCCTGCTGGTCCCCGAGGAGATCCGGAACGTCGTCTCGATGGACGCGACGATCGCCGCGGTCACCGTCGGCGTCCTCGCTGGCGTCGTGGCGTCGTTCGCGCTGGACCGACTCCAGGTACGGGTCGGGAACGACGTTCGCACGACGGTCACCGCGTTCGTCTCGACCGGTATCGTGGCGGTGTTGTGCTGGATACTTATCCCGACGGAACTCCGCCAGACCGTCCCGTAGTTCGCCCTCGCGTTCCTGTGGGGCTTCTCGATTGTATCGGTGACCCGGGACGTGCTCTGGCCGAAGGCGACCGATTTGACGAACGACATCCGGTGACCTACGCCAACTGATTTATGGCGTGGCGGTTCTACGTTCGTGTATGAGCGATGTCGACGACGACCAGGAGTTTCGTGCCGAACAACTCCTGAACAAGTCGAAGACTCACCCGCTCCGCGAGCAGATGCGAGCGTTCCTCTCGGACCACGACGAACCGACTGATCTCGAGTCACTCCGCCGACGAGTCTCCGGGGAGAAAGACCTCTCGGACATCGTCGTTGACGACCGTGACGAACGAGTCTGAGGGGTAGCGAATGGCTTTCTATTTTCTCGACACGTCGGCGCTAGTCAAGCGGTACTACGACGAACCCGGTACTGAGACAGTCGACAGATTGGTCTCATCCGAGATGCCGACCGCGATCAGTTCCCTGTCTGTGATCGAAACGACGTCTACCTTTCGGCGGAAATACAACCGCGACGAGATCACCGAGAGCGATACGAACGCGCTTCTGGGGGAGTTCTTTCGGGAGGCACTCGACGACTTCATGATCATTCCGCTCGACGAGTCGTTGACACAGTTCTCGTTCGAACTGGTGACCGCGCATGATCTTCGAACACTGGACAGTTTACAGTTATCTGCTGCCCTCTCGCTCTCGACCTACGAAGAGGCCCCGGTCTTCGTCTGTGCAGATTCCGACCTCGTGTCTACCGCGAAACAACACGGCCTCGACACCGTGAATCCCGAAGCAGAGAAATCGTGACGCCGACAGACCGGCGATAGCGACCGCCGACGTGACACGACGCTGACCCAGCGCCTAAGCCACAGCGACTCCACCAGTGAGTGTGCAACCGATCGAAGCGGCGGACTACCACGACCTCGCGCTCCCGTCGGACCCGCGGCTCTCCCCCGACGGCGACCGCGTCGCGTTCGTCCGGTCGGTCCCGAGCGACGACGAGAGCTACGAGTCGACCGTGTACGTGGTTTCGACCGAGGGTGGCGACCCTCGCCGATTCACCGTCGCCGAGGGCGAGGACAGCGAACCGCGCTGGAGCCCCTCGGGTGACCGCCTCGCGTTCGTCTCGACGCGGGGTGCCGACGACGACCGCCCGCAACTGTGGGTGCTGCCGACCGGGGGCGGCGAAGCCCGGCAAGTGACGAACGTGGCTGGCGGCGTCTCGGATATCGCCTGGTCGCCCGACGGCGAACGGATCGTCTTCTGCCAGCAGGCAAGCGCCGAGGACCGCGAACAGGAGCGCGACCTCGACGTCCCGGAGGAGTTCGAACCCGAAGACCCCGACCCGCGCGTCGTCGACCGGACGGTCTATCGCTCCGCACAGCGGTACGTCGACCGGAAACGCTCGCACGTCTACGTCGTCGACCTGGGTGACGACACGGCGGGAACAGACGAGACCGGCGGGGACGGGAACAGTGAGGACGAGATACACCGACTGACCGACGGCGACGCCGACTTCGAGAGCCCGGCGTGGGGCGACGCCGGGACGCTGTACTACGCCGAGCGCGTCGGCGACGACCCCGACGACTCCATCGAGTACGAGATCCTGGCGCACGACATCGAATCGGACGACGTCGAGTCGCTCCACCGGACGACAGGCTGGGCGGCTCGACTGGCGGCGACGACCGACGGCCGCGTCGCTCACGTCTACAACGACCCCGACCGCTCGACGCTCGAACCGTCCGAACTGAACGTGTACGACCGCACGAGCGAGCGAGTGACGACGCCGACCGCGTCGCTCGACCGGACGCTGGACGCTGACGTCTCCCCACAGTGGGGTCCCGACGAGGAGCACCTCTACGCCGCGACACCCGACCACGGGGTCGTCCCGGTGTGGCGACTCCCGTGGGACGACGAACGGGCAAGTGAGGGCGACGAGAGTGGCGAGGGGCCCGAGCGCGTCGTCGACGCCGCCCACGTCAGCGGCGCACACGTCACCGGTGCGGGCGCCGCCGTCGTCCAGAGTGACTGGGACTACCCCGGCGACGTGTTCGTGACGACTGACGGCCAGCGCAACGACGGGGACGATGCCGACACCGGCCTTCGACGGTTGACCCACCTCAACGAGACGTACCTCGACGAGCGGGCGGTGGTTCGACCCGAACCGGTCCGTTTCGACAGCGAGAATCCGGGGCCGGAACCGACGACCGCGACCGGTGAACCGGCCGACGTCACGGGCGACGTCCAGGGATGGCTACTCACACCCCCGGAGTCCGACGACGAACCCGAAACGGGGCAGTACCCCCTGGCCGTCGAGGTCCACGGCGGGCCACACGCGATGTGGTCGACGGCGGGGACGATGTGGCACGAGTTCCAGACGCTCGCGGCGCGGGGCTACGCCGTCTTCTGGTGTAACCCACGAGGGTCGACCGGCTACGGCGCCGACTTCGCCGCCGCCATCGAGGACAGCTGGGGACCAGTCACGACGGCGGACGTCCTCGCTGGCGTCGACACCGTCGCCGAACGGGCGGACGTCGACGGCGACCGGCTCTTTCTCACCGGTGGCTCGTTCGGCGGCTTCATGACCGCGTGGCTGGTCGGCCACACCGACGAGTTCACGGCGGCGGTCGCCCAGCGCGGCGTCTACGACCTCACGGGGTTCTACGGGTCGACCGACGCCGCCTACCGTCTCGTCGAGGACGACTTCGGCGTCACGCCGTGGGAGGACCCCGGGGGACTCTGGGACGCCTCGCCCGTCGCCTGCTGTGACAGGGTGCGAACGCCAACGCTGGTGCTCCACAGCGACGACGACTACCGGACGCCCGCTAACACCGCCGAGCTATTCCACCGCGGGCTGTGCAAACACGGCGTCGACACCCGGATGGTACGCTACCCCCGTGAGGGTCACGAACTCTCGCGGTCGGGTGAGCCGGGCCACGTCGTCGACCGCATCGAGCGTATCGCCCGCTGGTTCGACGGCTACTCCACGTATCACGACGCTCCCCGGGCGCTCGACCGGCCGGACGACGACGGGTTGAGTGCCGGGGAAAACGGAGACGACGACGCTCCCGCCGAATAGCTCTCTGGACCGTTCGTCGACTGGACATAGCGAGCGTCGAGGAACGCGATCCACCCCGCTGGTCGGTTCGCGAGCGAAACCGATTTGTACGACGACACGTATCACTCGAGTATGACGCGGCACCTCGTGCCCGCCGCGGTCGCCATCATCGCCCCGGCAGGGGCATGAGTCACAACGTTTCTCAGGGCACGACGGTCCTCCCGGACTGACCACCGACACTGATACCGAACCGACCGGTGGTCCAGCCGTCTCATGTCGGTTTCTCTCGGACCGACCAGTGACGGGGTCCGGAGCGGCTCTCTCGTGCCGTGGGCGCCGACCCGACGGGCACACTCGCCCGGTATCGTACGCCGGGCACACTCGCCCGGTATCGTACGCCGAACACCACCGAGAGACGCATCTAAACGATGCCAGACCGACTCCCGGACCACTACGACCCGACCGCAGTCGAACAGCACGCGAGAAACCACTGGGACGACCCGGATACCTACGGGGGCACCGAAGGAGAGACGGGTGACCCGGACGACCCGGTCGCGGGTGCGACGAGTCCCGTCTACGAGTACGTAACGCGGGCACGTGCCGACGGCGACCCCTTCTACTTCCTCGACGGCCCGCCGTTCACGAGCGGGGCGATGCACGTCGGCAACGCCTGGGGCAAGATACTGAAAGACTGCCTCCTGCGCTATCACCGGATGTACGGCCGGAACGTCCGCGCCCGTCCCGGCTACGACGTCCACGGCCTCCCCGTCGAGGTGCGCGTCGAGAGCCGTCACGATTTCGCGGCCAAAGACGACGTGGAGGTCTACGGTGTGGACCGATTCACCGCCGAGTGTCGGGAATACGCCGCCCAGCAGTGCGCGGCGATGACCGAGGAGTTTCGCGACCTCGGCGTCTGGATGGACTGGGACGACCCCTACGTGACGATGGACCCCGAGTACGTCGACACCGTCTGGGACGCCTTCGCGACACTCTACGAGGAAGGACTGGTCGAGCGCGGCGAGCGCGTCGTCAACACCTGTCCGCGCTGTGAGACGGCCGTCTCCGACTCCCGACTCGAATACGACGAGCGCACCGTCGACGCCGTCTACGTCGGGTTCCCGCTGACCGACGACGAGGGCGACGCCGACACCGACCGACACGCGGAAGGACCCGACCGGCACGCGGAAGGGCCCGGCACGCTCGTCGCGTGGACGACCACGCCCTGGACGCTCGTCGGCAACCAGTTCGTCGCCGTCGACGAGTCCGCCGAGTACGCCGCCGTGACGGTCGACAGTGATTCGACCGAAACAGTACCCGACGACCAGACCGCACTCCGGTCGCCGCTCTACGTCGCCAGCGAGCGCGTCGACGCGGTGACGACCGCGCTCGGTTTCGAGCCCGACGACTGGACCGTCGACCGCACGCTCCCGGGCGCTGATCTCGTGGGTCGGAGCTACGACCACCCGCTGGCCGACCGTCTGCCGGACCGTCCGACACCCAGGGGTTCGGTCGCCCACGCCGACTACGTCGAGACGAGCGGTGACGGCACGGGACTCGTCCACTCCGCGCCGGGCTTTGGCCACGAGGACTTCGAGCGCGGGCGCGACCTCGGTCTCCCGTCGTTCGCCCCCGTCGACCTCGACGGCCGATTCACCGACGCGGCCGGCCCCTTCGCAGGCCAGCGCGTCCACGGCGAGGGTCGCACGGCCGTCTCGGAGGCGTTGCGGGCGGCGGGCGCGCTCCTCGGTACCGAGCAGTACGTCCACGAGTACCCGCAGTGCCCGCGGTGTGACACGGACGTCGTCTACCGCGCCGCCGAGCAGTTCCTCGTCCTGACGACCGAGCTGAAAGACGCCATGCTCGACGCACTCGAAGCGACCACGTGGTACCCTGCGGACGCGCGGGACGGCCGCTTCCGCAACACCGTCGAGAACGCCCCGGACTGGAACGTCTCCCGGCAGCGCTACTGGGGGAGTCCCCTCCCGGTGTGGGTCTGTGCCGACTGCGGCCGCGACGTCGTCGTCGACTCGCGCGCGGAACTGGCCGAGCGCGCGGGCCTGGACGACCCTCTCGAGGACCCCCATCGCCCGGCCGTCGACGAGGTGACGGTCACCTGCCCGGACTGCGGCGGCGACGCCGAACGGGTCGACGACGTCCTCGACGTCTGGTTCGATTCGGCGGTCGCGTCGTGGGCCAGCCTCGGGGAGTCACCAGGTGCGAATCCCACCCCCGACGAGTGGCCCGCCGACCTCGTCGTGGAGGGCAACGACCAGACCCGGGGCTGGTTCCTCATGCAACTCGTGCTGGGAGTCGCGTTCGCCGGCCGTGCCCCCTACGAGGAGGTCCTGATGCACGGCTGGGCGCTACTGGACGGTGAACCCATGTCCAAATCGCGGGGCCACGTCGTCCGTCCGCCGGACGTGGTCGACCAGTACGGCCGCGACGCGCTCCGGGCGCACCTGCTCGGCCACGAGCAACACGGCCAGGACGTCTCGCTGACGAGCGACCTCCAGGGCGTCGAGGAGATCCAGCGCGACCTCGACGTCGTCTGGAACGTCGTCCGCTTCGCCACGCTGTTCATGGCCGAGGACGACTACCGCCCGACGCTCGCGCTCACACTCGTCGAGCGGGTGGAAACCGCCGTCGCGAGCGGTGCTGTCACGGGAGATGCCGACGAGAACCCGGCGGCCGTCCTCGACCGGTGGGTACTCGCACGCCTCCGCGAGGTCGTGGAGGTGGCTACGGCCGCGTTCGAGAACCGCGCACCGAACGAGGCGCTGGACGCCGTTCTCGACTTCCTCGTCGACGACGTCTCCCGGTTCTACGTACAGACCGTCCGGGACCGCGTGTGGGCGACGGGTGGTCCGGACGCTGCCGACGGGAACGACGCGGCCGGCGACAGACTCGCCGCCTACGACGCGCTCGGGACGGTCCTGCACGCCTGTGTCAGGTTGCTCGCGCCGTTCGTCCCGCACCTGGCAGAGCGACTCCACGGCGCGCTCGACGGGGACGGACCGACGGTCCACGCCGCCGACTGGCCGGAACCCGACGCGCTCGGCCTGCCTGCTGACCCCGACCTGCTCGCGGAAGTCGCCGCACTCCGCGAGGTCGAGGGGAGCGTCGCGACCGCCCGTCAGGAGCTCGGACGCAAGGGTCGCTGGCCCGTCGCCGAGGTGGTCGTCGAGACGACCGACTCCACGGTGCGGGACGCGCTCGCGAGCCACTCCGACCTCTTCGCCGGGCGCGTCAACGCCGAGTCGGTGCGCGTCGTCGAGACCTACGCCGAGCGCGAGCGCGTCCTCGACCCCGACATGGCGGCGCTGGGACCGGCCGTGGGGGCCGACGCCGAGGCCGTCGCCGACGCGGTGACCGGCCGACCAGCCGACGAACTCCCACTCGCCGTCACCGTCGACGGGAGCGAGTACGCGGTGACGGCCGACCACGTCGACGTCGTCGAACGCACCCCGGAGCCGGTGACGAGCGCCGACTTCGAGCGCGGGACTGTCCACGTCGACGGGACGCTCACCCCCGCGTTACGGCGGCAGGGACTCGCCCGCGACGTCGTCCGGCGCGCCCAGGAACTGCGAGCCGACCTCGATCTCGACGTGGACGAGCACGTCCGACTCTGGGTCGACACCGACGACCCCGATCTACGGGCGGCTGTCGACGAACACCGGGACGAACTGTGCGAAGCGGTGCGCGTGACCGCGTTCCTCGCCGACCCGCCCGCCGACACTCGCAGGTGGACGGTCGACGGTGCGCGACTGGAACTCGGACTGGAACCCGTGACAGGCGGACCGCCGACCGAGTGAGCGGGTCGGGACTATCGAGTGCGGAGCGAACGGAAAGGATAGGATGGGTTGGTTTCGCCGGAGGCGGGGAACGGGAGCGTGTGACCGTACCGCGCCAACGGCACCACCGACTGGCGCGTGGGGAGTCATAAAACGCCGTCAGACTCGGGGCATACGATCGGCTGACGTCTGGCGATTTCGACCCGAAACGGTGGTCTCACCCCTCTCTGTCCGGGAGTACATATGCGTCTTAATACCTAATACAGTATCCATCCCCTTCCTGTATAATGATTCAGAATAGGGGCGCGTGATAGCTGGAAGATTCCGATTTATTTTTACGAGAAGCACACGCCCGTCCAGACATGGGCGACGACGTCAATCCCTTCGAGAGCTTACAGGAACAGATAGACGACGCCGCAGTACACCTCGACGTCGACGAGGGGCGCCTGGAGCGACTGAAAAACCCCGAGCGGATCCTGGAGACGAACCTCGCAGTCGAGCTGGACGACGGTTCGATCGAGGTCTTCCGGGCGTTCCGCTCGCAGTTCAACGGCGACCGCGGCCCCTACAAGGGCGGTATCCGGTATCACCCGCAGGTCAGTCGCGACGAGGTCAAGGCCCTCTCGGGCTGGATGGTCTACAAGTGCGCCACCGTGGGGATCCCGCTGGGCGGGGGCAAGGGCGGGATCGTCATCGACCCCGCCGACTACTCCGAGGACGAACTCGAACGGATCACGCGCTCGTTCGCGAAGGAACTCACGCCGATCATCGGCGAGGACCGCGACATCCCCGCGCCGGACGTCAACACCGGTCAGCGCGAGATGAACTGGATCAAAGACACCTACGAGACCCTGGAGGACACGACCGAACCCGGCGTCATAACCGGCAAGGACATCTCCAGTGGCGGTTCGGAAGGTCGCGTCGAGGCGACCGGCCGCTCGACGGTCATCGCCGCGCGCGAGGCCTTCGAGTACCTCGGGAAGGACATCTCCGAGGCGACCGTCGCCGTCCAGGGCTACGGGAACGCGGGCTGGATCTCGGCGAAACTCGTCGAGGAGATGGGCGCCACCGTCGTCGCGGCCTCGGACTCCAGCGGCGGCATCTACGCCGAGGACGGATTCGACCCCGTCGCCGCCAAAGACCACAAGCGCGAGACCGGAAGCGTCGTCGGCTACCACGAGGCCGACGAGGAGGTCACCAACGACGAGCTGTTGACGCTCGACGTCGACCTGCTGATCCCCGCGGCGCTCGAAAACGCCATCGACGCCGAGCTCGCCGAGGACGTCTCGGCCGACGTCGTCTCGGAGGCGGCCAACGGACCGATCACGCCCGACGGCGACGACGTCCTCGCCGAGAAAGACGTCCTCGTCGTCCCGGACATCCTCGCCAACGCCGGCGGCGTCACCGTCTCCTACTTCGAGTGGGTGCAGAACCGCCAGCGCTTCTACTGGGACGAGGAGACCGTCAACGAGCGCCTCGAAGACATCATCGTCGAACAGTTCGGCAACCTCGTCGACGCCTACGAGGAACACGACCTGCGGAACTTCCGCAACGCCGCCTACGTCGTCGCCATCCAGCGCGTCGTCGACGCCGCCAAACAGGCCGGTACCTGGCCCTGAACCCGGCCAGCACCTGGCTCTGAACCCGGCCAGCACCTGGTCCTACCCGAAACCGTTCGCCGGCAGTAAGCCCTGCACCAACCGTTCGATTTATTTCGCGCCAGGTTCCATCCCTGAGTATAGATACGACACCAACAGGACGTCCGGGCACTCAGACTGGGAATAACTGGGCAGATGCGGATGGTCGCAGGCCCCTGTCGGCCCGATGCCGATACGATCAGACTCGTATACCTTATATTGCCTTATTTGGGTTTAATATACCCTTAGCCCTTGAGGGATACGCTCTTATCGGACGAACAGTTACGCTCGCGGGATGACCGAGCGACACGTATCCGAACCCGCCGCCGGGGGGCTCGCGGACCCCTCCGACGCGCGGTCGAACTGCGGCGTCGGGGTCGTGATGGACCTCGACGACGAGGGCGGCCACTGGGTGCTGTCTGACGGACTGGAACTGCTCGAAAACCTCGAACATCGGGGGACCACAGGTGCCGAGGAGGCGACCGGCGACGGCGCGGGCGTCATGGTGCAGACGCCCCACGACTTTTTCGCCGACGAGGTCGACGCCGACCTGACGCCCGGCGAGTACGCCGTCGGCGTCCTCTTTCTGCCGGACGACGACGCACGCGACGAACTGAAAGACGTCGTCGAGGACACGTTCGCCGAGGAGGGGCTGGACGTCCTCGCGTGGCGGACGGTCCCGACAGACAACGCCGACCTGGGGGCCACGGCACTGGAGTCGGAACCCGAGATCGTCCAGGTGTTCGTCGAGTCGGCCGACGGCCACGCTGACGAGGAGTTCGCCCGACAGCTCTACGTCGCCCGGAGCGTCCTCGAAGCCCGTGTCGAAGAGAACCGACCGCCGGGTCACGAGCGGTTCTACGTGGTCTCGCTCGACCCCGACACCGTGGTCTACAAGGGCCTGCTCAAGGGCGAACAGGTCGCCGACTACTTCCCGGACCTGCGCGACGAGCGCGTCGAGACGACGTTCGCGATGGTCCACGCCCGCTTCTCGACGAACACGCTGGGCGCGTGGCACCTCGCCCACCCCTACCGGGGGATCATCCACAACGGCGAGTTCAACACCATCCAGGGCAACATCAACTGGATGCGCGCCCGCGAGACGGACCTCGAGACGGACGCCTTCGACACCGAGAAGGTCACGCCGATCATCGACGACCCCGACCAGTCCGACACCGCGAGCGTCGACAACGCGCTGGAACTCCTGATGATGGAGGGCCGTGACCTCCCCCACGCGCTCCGGATGCTCATCCCCGAGGCCTGGCGCGGCGAGGAGAACGCCGTCAGCCCGGACCGCCGGGACTGGTACGACTACCACGCCTCCGTCGTCGAACCCTGGGACGGCCCCGCGCTGGTCGCCGCGACCGACGGTGACCGCGTCGGTGCCGTCCTCGACCGCAACGGCCTGCGTCCCTGCCGGTACGACGTCCTGCAGGACAACACGCTCGTGATGGCCTCGGAAGTGGGCGCACTCGACACCGACCCCGCCGAGATCGAAGAGCGGGGGCGTCTCCAGCCCGGCCAGCTCTTCCTCGCCGACCCGAAGGAAGGGCGCGTCATCCCCGACGACGAGGTCTTCGACGACCTCACCGAGCAGCGCTACGGCGAGTGGGTCGACGACCAGCAGGTGCAACTGGACGACCTGCTCGACGAGCCGACCAACCTGCCCGGCCACGAGTTCGAGTCGCTCCGGGCCTACCAGGCCGCGTACGGCTACACCTACGACGAGGTCGACCACCTCATCGAGCCGATGGCCGAGAAGGGCAAGGACCCCGTCGGCTCGATGGGCGACGACACGCCCCTGAGCGTCCTCTCGCAGTTCAACCGCCCGCTCTTTACCTACTTCAAGCAGCTGTTCGCCCAGGTGACGAACCCGCCGCTGGACTACATCCGCGAGGAACTCGTCACGTCGCTGGAGTCGCGACTCGGCTACCAGCGCAACCTGCTCGACGAGTCGCCCGACCACGCCCGACAGCTCGTCGTCGACTCGCCCGTCCTCACCGACCAGGAGACCGCCGCAATCTACGACCTGGACGGCGGCGCGGGCGAACTCTCGTCGGTCGTCGTCGACATCACCTACGACCCCGACGAGACGGACCTGCGCGAGGCCGTCGAGGACGCTCGCGCCGCGGCGTCGGCGGCCGCGACCGAACACGACATCGTCGTCCTCTCGGACCGTGACGCCGGGTCCGACCGCGTCCCCATCCCGAGTCTGCTCGCGGTGGGCGGCATCCACCACCACCTCGTGCGCAACGGCCTGCGCAACCACGTCGGACTCGTCGTCGAATCGGGCGACCCCCGTACCGTACACCAGCTCGCGACGCTCGTCGGCTACGGCGCCGGCGCGGTCAATCCCTACCTCGCCTACCAGACCATCGAGGACCTGGTGGCTGGGCCGGACGGCGCGGAACTCTCCACCGCGATCGACGCCTACATCAACGCCCTGGAGGACGGCCTCCTGAAGACGATGGCCAAGATGGGCATCTCCACCGTGGAGTCCTACCAGGGGGCCCAGATCTTCGAGGCCGTCGGCCTCGCCTCGGACTTCGTCGAGGAGTACTTCGAGGGCACGGCCAACAGGACGGAAGGTATCGGTATCGAGGAGATCGAATCCGACCTTCTCGACCGCCACGAGGTCGCCTGGGGCGAGGACCCGGACCTGGAACGACAGGGCGAGTTCGAGAACCGTTCCGGCGGGATCCACCACCAGTGGAACCCCCAGACCGTGGGCACCATCCAGCAGGCCGTCCGGATGGGTGACTACGAGAAATACCAGGAGTTCGCGGCGATGATAAACGACCAGAACGAGCAACTCCAGACCCTGCGCGGTCTGCTGGAGTTCGACTCCGACCGCGAACCTGTGCCCATCGAGGAGGTCGAACCCGTCGAGGACATCGTCACTCGCTTCGAGACGGCGGCGATGTCGCTGGGCTCGCTCTCGCCCGAGATGCACGAGAACAACGCCATCGCGATGAACCGGTTGGGCGCTCACGCCAACACCGGCGAAGGTGGGGAACCGCCCGAGCGATTCGGCACCGAGAAAAACTGCAAGACCAAGCAGGTCGCCTCCGGGCGGTTCGGCGTCACCTCCGACTACCTCTCCTCGGCCGACGAACTCCAGATCAAGATGGCCCAGGGCTCCAAGCCCGGCGAGGGCGGCCACCTCCCCGGCAAGAAGGTCAACGAGATGATCGCCCACGTGCGCTACGCGACGCCGGGCGTCGGGCTCATCTCGCCGCCGCCGCTGCACGACATCTACTCCATCGAGGACCTCAAACAGCTCATCCACGACCTGAAGGCCTCGAACCCGGAGGCGGACGTCAACGTCAAACTCGTCGCAGAGGACGGCATCGGCACCGTGGCGGCGGGCGTCGCGAAGGCCAACGCCGACAAGGTCCACATCTCCGGCCACGACGGCGGGACCGGCGCCTCGCCCAAGACGAGCATCAAGTCCGCGGGGCTCCCGTGGGAACTCGGCCTCGCCGAGGCCAACCAGATGCTCCGCGCGACGGGCCTGCGCTCGCGTATCACGGTCACGACTGACGGCGGGATGAAGACCGGCAGGGACGTCGCCGTCGCCACGCTCCTGGGCGCGGAGGGGTACGCCTTCGGCACCGCGTCGATGGTCACCTCCGGTTGCGTGATGGCCCGGCAGTGCCACGAGAACACCTGTCCCGTCGGCGTCGCGACCCAGAACGAGAAGCTCCGCGACCGCTTCCCGGGCGAGCCCCAGCACGTCATCAACTACATGACGTTCGTCGCCCAGGAACTCCGGGAGATCATGGCCGAACTCGGCTTTACGAGCGTCGAGGAGATGGTCGGCCGACCCGGCGTGCTCGCCCAGCGGACCGACGTCACACAGCCCAAGGCGAAGAAACTCGACCTCTCGGGTATCATCGCCGAGCCCGCGGGTGACGACGACCGCTACAGGACCCGCGAGCAGACCCACGAGGTCGACGAGTCGATGGACTGGGAGCTCATCGAGGCCGCCGAACCCGCCCTCGAATCGGGCGAACCGGTCGCCATCGACACCGAGATCGACAACGTCGACCGCACGGTCGGCGCGACGCTCTCGAACGCCATCTCGAAGGAATACGGCGGCGAGGGGCTCCCCGACGACACCATCAGCGTGCGGCTGGACGGCACCGCAGGGCAGTCCTTCGGCGCGTTCCTCCAGCATGGCGTCACGATGGATCTCGTGGGGACGGCCAACGACTACGTCGGCAAGGGGCTCTCGGGCGGGAAGCTGGTCGTCCGCACCCCGAGCAACGCTGGCTTCGCGGCCGACGAGAACATCGTCATCGGCAACGTCGCGCTGTACGGCGCGACCCAGGGTGAGGCCTACGTCAACGGCCTCGCCGGCGAGCGCTTCGCCGTCCGCAACTCCGGCGTGAAAGGCGTCGTCGAGGGCGTCGGCGACCACGGCTGTGAGTACATGACCGGCGGCGCCATCGTCGTGCTGGGCGAGACGGGCAAGAACTTCGCCGCGGGGATGTCCGGCGGCGTCGCCTACGTCTACGACCCCGACGGCGAGTTCGCCCGCAAGGCCAACACCGGGATGGTCTCGCTTTCGTTCACCCTCGACGAGAAAGACCGCGAGATGGTCACCCGCCTCGTCGAGAACCACGCCGAGTACACCGACTCCGAGCGCGCCACGGAGTTGCTCGACGACTGGGACGCGGTACTGGAAGACTTCACGAAGGTGATGCCCGACGCCTACGCCGAGGTCATCGCCGACCGCGAGCGCGACGACGTGCGCAACGAACTCCCGCCAGCCGCGAGCGAGTCCGGTGCCGTGGCCGAACCCACGCAGGGCCAGGCCGACGACTGACTCCGGCCACCGCGCTCGCCTCGCTTCTCACGCTCTCTTTCCGCGTTCGGAGACTCTCAGAGGGGCTACACAGCCCGTGTCGGGTCGCCCGGTCCGGCGACTGCGATATCCGGCTAGATCGGGGTGTTCGACCGAGTCCGCCGGAGCTGGGACGCCGACTCGACCGGTTCGGACGGCAGGTCACCGTCCGAGACCTGTGCCTCGATGAAGCCGACACGGACGACGAGGTCGCGGTCGAACTCCTCGGTCAGCTGGTCGTCCCACCGCTGGGCGAGGTCGGGCGGAGCCTCCAGGTCGCGCGGGATACCCACGAAGACGTCGACCCGGGGCTCGTTCCCGAACAGCAGGTCGGCGGGTTCGTAGTCGACCGTCACCGAGACGAGTTCGACTCCCTCGATGTCGGCCTCGCCGAAGCGCTGCTGGAGGTCGTTCTGGACGCGCTGTTCGAACGACTGGGTCTGGAACGTCGTCCACGTGACGAGTCCGAGGCCGACCGAGAGCACCGCGATAGCGACCACGATGACGACGATCCGTGAGAACACCGACGCGCGGACGCCCTCGAACTGTCCGGCATCGAGCGGTTTGAATCCCGCGAGGTAGAAGAGGACGAGTGCGGAGACGTTGATGGCGAGCAGGTTCACGACGACGAGCACCGCGGCGGCGATCGCCATTCCCGGTATGCCGAAGGCGATCCCCAGGCCGGAGGTCGCGGCGGGCGGGACGAGCGCCACGGCGATAGCCACGCCGACGAGCGTCGACCCCGAGCCGCGCATGATGCTGAGCGAGCCGGCGATCCCCGACCCGAGCGCGAGGAAGAGCGACAGGAAGTTCGGGCTCGTCCGCTCTGCGACCTGCGGGATCGTCCGGGGGTCCAGATCGGGGGGGATGAGGATCGTCTGCTGGAGCAGCCAGCCCATGACCGCCGCCGTGGCGATCGCCGCGAGCAGTCCCGTGACCTGCAACACGACGCCTCGCCTGCCCATCTTCGGCTCGTCGAGGATCGTCCCGACCGAGGCGGAGATAGCCGGACCCATCAGCGGCGCGACGACCATGGCGCCGATGATCGTCGCCGCCGAGTCGAGCAACAGGCCGGTCGTCGCGATGACGGCACTCAAAATCAGGAAGGCGAAGAAGGTAGAGTTCGCGGGCGCGAGGTCCTGTGCGCGGGCGTACAGTTCCTCCCGGGAGATCCGCAGGCCGGGGAACCGCTCGACGAGCGCCGAGAGACGCTGTGAGACGACCGTCTCCGTCGGGAGGACGATGGTGTAGGAGTCCTCGCGGATGCCGGCCGCGACCAGGTCCTCCAGCACCGGTTCGACGCCGCTGGGCGGGACGGGGAACTGGACCATCGCCTCGAAGTCGCCGCGGCCGACCTCGTCGAAGACGGCGTAGTCGATGCCCTCCTCGTCGAGCGCGTCGAGGACGGACGACCGATTCCCCTCCGGGACCAGGACCTGGACGAGTCGCATGTCTCTCTCGTTCGAAGCAGCGGTGGTTGGACAGCGGTACGGTGCCGAACGGTTCGAAGCGCGTCACCCCGCGACTTCCTCGGCGGCGAAGGTCTCCCGGAGTCGGGTCTCGTCCTCGGGCGAGAGGTTGGTTTCGATAACCTCGAAGGCGACGTCAGTCGTCTCCTCTACGATGCGTTCTAACTGGGCGTCCCGCGCCAGGAGAAACAGGGCCGACTCGCCGGGCTCTATCGCGTCGCTCACTTCCTCGATGAACGAGTCGTCGATGCCGATGTCGCCGAGTTTCCCGGAGATAGCGCCGCCGGCGGCGCCCGCGAGCAGGCCGAGCCACGGCGCGAAAAAGAGGAGGCCGATGAGCATCCCCCAGAACGCGCCACCGAGCGCGCCCGCACCGACGAGACTGTGTGCCTGTTTGACTTTCGCGCGCCCCTTCTCGTTGCGGACGACGACCGCCGCGTCCTCCAGGGTGATCAGTTCGCGCTTCTGGAAGTCGTACATCCTGTCGCGCATCTCCGTGGCGCCGTCCATGTCGTCGAACGCGAGTACTACGAGCGAACTCATGGACACGACTGGCGGGGATTGCAGTATAGTAATAGACCGGTGTGGGGCGAATAACGACGAACTATCCGTGGGGACGCGATGACTCACGCCGGTACGGCTGACCAACCGATCCCAACGGGACATCCAATCAGGACCACGGCGACACAAATTGCGGAATACGACGGTGCAGTATCACGAATACGATTATCCGGCCGCCGGCCGAAGACGTCGGGCGAACCACGATGAGCACTGGTACACCGTTCGCGTCGACGGCATCGGGCGACCGACAGCCGAGCTGGCAGGCGCTCACGGGAGTAGGCGTCCTCATCTCGATTCTGGGGGTCGTCGCGATACTCGCTCCCTTCGTCACGGGCGTCACGATCTCGATCGTCGTCGGGGCGCTCCTGGTCGTCGGCGGACTCGGTCACGTCGCACACGCCTTTACCGTGCCGGGCTGGACCGGCTCGCTCTGGCAGGTGATCCTGGCGCTCATCTACACGTTCGCGGGGATCTCGCTGCTCGCCAATCCCGTCCTCGGGCTGACGACGCTGACACTCCTGATCGTCTTCTACCTCGCCATCGAAGGGCTCGCCGAGATCGTGCTGGGCCTGAGTACACGCTCTGAGCCCCAGTGGGGCTGGTTCGTCGTGAGCGGCGTCGTCTCGCTCGCCCTGGCGGGACTGCTCTGGGCCGGATTCCCAAGCACCGCGGCGTGGGCCGTCGGCCTGCTCGTGGGCCTGAGTCTCCTGTCGACCGGCCTCGCGATGGTCGTCGCCGCGTATCTCGGTCGTCAGAACTCCCAGTCGCGCGTCGCGAAGAAGTTCGGCGAACCCCGGAGCGGGTGAACGGACCGCGTGACCGCCAGCGGGCCGCCACAGGAACGCGAGACGAGCGCAGACCCCCGACGAAACGCCCCCGAAACCCATGTCCGACGACCCAGCGAGTGACTCCCCACGCGACGACTCGACACCCGGAGAGGCGTCATCCGACGAGGCGCGCCCCAGTGACCCGGACGAGGCGGTGTCGTCCGACGACCGCGATTCGGGCGAGGGGATCGAAGACGGCGGAACGACGACAGATTTCGGCGAACAGGGAGCGATCGAACCGCTCGGGCTGTCGATCAGCCGTGGTCGCATCGGCCTCTGGCTGGCCGCACTCGCGCTGTTCGCTGCGGTGACGTACGTGGCGTGGCGGTACGTCGGGACGGTCGTCGTCGGACTGTTCGCGTACTACGTCACCCGTCCGGTGTTCGAGCGCATCCACGGCCGGATCGAGTCACGCACGGCCGCGGTCGCCGTCTCGCTCGTGACGGTCGCGTTCCCGGTGCTGGTGCTCGTCGGGTGGACGCTCTACGTCGCGGTCCGCTCGCTCGCGGACGTGATCGCGAGTGACCTGGGCGACCAGGTCGCCGCGTTCCTGCAACCGTACGCCGACCTGTCGATGACTGCCGTCGACGTCACCGAGGCCGCACGGGGGTTCGTCGAGGACCCGACGCGACTCACCGAACTGGAGCTCACGTCGGTAGCGTCCCAGTCGTTTTCGCTCCTGGCGACCGTCGTCGGCGAACTGTTCGCCGTCGGCATCCACGCCTTCATCGTGCTCATCGTCGTCTTCTACCTGCTCAGGGACGACCACCGGCTCGCCGACTGGGCGCGGGGAACCTTCGTCACCCCCGACGGGGTGGTCGACCGTTATCTCGTCGCCGTCGACCGCGACCTGAAGAACGTCTTCTTCGGCAACATCCTCAACGCTCTCCTCACGGGCTTTCTCGCGGTCGTCACGTATCTCCTCCTCAACACCGTCGCGCCCACGACTGTCAACATTCCCGAACCCGCGCTCGTCGGCCTGCTGGTCGGTGCGGCGAGTCTCGTCCCCGTCATCGGCATCAAACTCGTGACGGTTCCCGTCGCGGTCTATCTCTTCGCCAGGGCGGGCCTGGTGTCGCCTGAGACGCTCTGGTTTCCCGTTCTCTTCGTGGCCGTCTCGTTCGTCGTCGTCGATTACATCCCCGACCAGTTGCTCCGGCCGTACGTCAGCGGACGGACGCTCCACATCGGCGCCGTGATGCTCGCCTACACGTTGGGACCACTGCTTTTCGGCTGGTACGGGATCTTCCTCGGTCCGCTGATCCTCGTCGTCGTCTTCGAGTTCGCCCGGATAGTCGTCCCGTGGCTCCCCCACCCCGCGGCGGTCGAAGACGCCCTGGGCGAAGATTCGGTCGAGAAACCGCCGGAGCAGCCGGCCGAACGCCCGTCGTCCGGTCCGAGTGGCCCGTCGTCGAGTTCGGGCGCCCAACCGAGCGTGCGAAAGCGTCCGCCGTCGACGGAGACGACACCGCAGGAGGACACACCCGAAGGAGGAGGGCCGTAGATGGCCGACGCCTACTACCTGATCAGCGACCTCCACATCGGCGGCGACGAACAGCTCGAACAGGTAGACTTCCTCGACGAACTGCTGGGCTTGCTCCGCGACCTGGAGACGACCGACGAGGACGCCGAGCTGATAATCAACGGCGACGCGTTCGGCCTCTGGGAGTTCACCCAGGTCGAGGGCCCCGAGAAGTTCGACGCCCTCCTCGACCGGTACCCGGAGCTGTTCGAGCAGTTGCGGGCGACCGGCGAGCGGACCCCGATCACGCTCATCCCGGGGAACCACGACTACGAGCTCGCGGCCCACGACGAGTACGTCGACCGCCTGGCCGAGTACAACGTCACGCTGAAACAGGAGATCTCGGTCGAGCGACCGGTCGGCGAGCACGTCCTCCACGTCGAACACGGGATGCAGGAGGACCCGAACAACCGGATCCCCGACTTCGGGAACCCGTACGCGAACCCGCCGGGGTACTTCGTCAACCGCCAGATAACGAGCCGGGCGGGCCGGCTCTCCGGCCGCGGGAAGTACAACTGGCTCAAGGACATCCAGGCGGTGACGCCGATGACGCAGATCCCCGACTGGCTGATCTCGAACTACTTCTACCGGGAGATGAGCGCCTGGCTCCGGTTCGTCGTCGTCCCCTTCCTCCTCCTGTTCAACGCGGCGCTGTGGTACGTCGGGATCGTCGTCCTCGATGCGCTGGGGGTCTGGTCGCTCCCGATGAACCTGGTCCAGGGTGTGCTCGGTTTCTTCGGGCCGGTCGGGCGACTGGTCGACCTGGTCCTCGCGGCCAATCTCGTGCTCATCGTCCTGTTGCTCGTGGTCGCGGTCCCCCTCTACGTGTTCGCGAGAGACGTCCGGAAGACGCTGAGACGGTTCGGACTCGTCCGGGCGGCCGGCGAGGACGAGGACCCCGTCGAGAAGTACCTCGACAGGGCCAGGGAGGTGTTCGCGTCGAACCCGGCGGTCGCCGTCTACGTCTACGGGCACACCCACCGCCCCTCGCTGACCGAGGTCGACGACCGGCTCGTTCTCAACACGGGGACGTGGCTGAAACGCCTGCGGCGGGTCGAGGGGGTCCTGGGGATCGTCCCGCCGGTGTACTACTCGTCGTACCGGCTCAACTACTTCCGCGTCACTGCGGTCGGGGACGGTCGCGGTGTCCGCGTCGAGTACGACGTCATCGACAGGGCCGACCCGGACGAGGAGACGCTCCTCCAGCGCCTGCTCACCCGCGCGCCGGACGAGCAGTGCGTGATACCCGGGGAGACGGTCGCCTCTCCGGGCCGGGACCAGCGCCGGGAACTCCGGGAGTCGCCACCGATGGAGTGAGCACGAAGCGGGTTGTGACCCGACGACCGGGGGCCGTCACAGGCTCTCCACCCAGCCGCCGATGGCGCCCGCGATCCCGCTCGGGAGGGCGAACAGGAACGCGACGACGACGCCGACGACGAACACGCCCAGGCCCGCGAACAGACTCGCCAGCGGCCCGGCGAGGGTCCCGACGAGCGCGCCGGCGAGTGCGAGGACGACCGCGCCGACGATCCCCCCGAGCGCCCCGGCGACCAGTCCGTTCCACAGGCCGTTCCAGAGACCGCCGCCCGCGAGGTAGCCGGCGACGAAGCCACCGACGACGCCGCCACCGATCGTCCCGACGACCGGGAGAGCGATCCCGCCGAACGACCCGACGACGAGGACGACGACGAACCCGATCACGACCGCTCGCCAGTCGGTGTCCATACCCGGTCGACGGGTCACGACCGCATAGTTAGGCCCCCGGTTTCGAGGGATCTCTCGTCGGTTTCGACGGGTAGCATTCGGTTACGGTGGCCCAGCGGGTGCCGTGTCAGTCGCCGGCGGCCGCCCCGCCCTCGCCGACGTTCGTGACCTCGACACCGCCGGACAGCTCCGTGTTGGGGTAGGGCATGTCGATCCCCTCGGCGTCGAAGCGCTCCTTGACCGCCTCGACGAACTGTGCGCGAACCGCGCCGTACCCGTTCTCGGCGGGGTCGATCCAGATCCGGCCCTGGAGGACGACCGCCGAATCGCCCAGCGACGTGACCGGCGCGGTCGGTTCGGGCTCGGCGAGGACGCCGTCGATATCTGATCCCTCGTCGAGGATCGCGTCGCGTGCCCCCTCGATGTCGTCCTCGTAGCCGATGCCGAAGTCGACGGACACCCTGCGCTGGTCGTTCGCGACGTTGTTGACCACCGCGGCGTTGGCGAGGGCGCTGTTGGGGACCGTCACCAGTTCGTTGTCGAAGGTGTCGAGTTTCGTCACTCGCAACTGGATCTCCCGGACCACCCCCTCGTTGCCGTTCCACTCGATCCAGTCGCCGACCGAGAACGGTTCGTCCTGGATGATGAACACGCCGGCGACGAAGTTGGCGATGATGTCCTGTGCGGCGAAACCCACGGCGAGTGCGAGCGCACCGCCCAGTGTCGCGAAGGCCGCGAGCACCACCCCGAAGCCCGCCACCGTCGCCGCGAGCGCCAGCGCCACGACGGCAGTCACCGCGACGGTCACACTCAGAGCGAGGCCCACGAGCGTCTCGTCGAAGCCGCGTCGTTCGAGCGAGCTCTCGACCGCCCGGGTGGCGAAGTATCGCCCGAGCAGGTAGATGACCACGAACGCGACGACGAACAACACGACCGTCGTGACTGCGCTGATCACCGGCGGGACGAACTGTTCTACGTCGACCGCGAATCCTTGCAGGGGTATCATTTCGATCCACTCGGACGACGTCTGTCACGTACTAATAGTTTGGCGCGTGAAATATGAAGCAATTTGGCGCGTGAAAGATGAAGCGACACTCAGACCGGGCACACGCGGCGGTCCGGAAGCCTTGTTAGCCGCCCGCGCCCTGCTAGCGACAATGAGTCACGCCTCGCCCCCGGTCCGACGGGTCTCGGATTGGGACTTCGAATCGCTGTCGGCGCTCGCCGACGAGCACGGCACGCCGCTCTACGTCCTCGACACCGACCGCGTCCGCGCGAACTACGAGCGGTTCGCCGGCGCGTTCGACGACGCCCACGTCATGTACGCCGCCAAGGCCCACACCGGCCGCGCGGTCCTGGAGACCCTCCTCGACGCCGGTGCCGACATCGAGTGTGCGGCACGCGGGGAACTCCAGCGGGCGGTCACCGCCGGCGCCGACCCGAACACGCTCCAGTACACCGCCGTCAACCCTCCGGCCGCGGATCTGGACTACGCGGCCGAACTGGGCGCCGGCTACCCGGGACTCACCGTCACCGGCGGCGCCCGGGACACGTTCGACCGCCTCGAAGCACGGGGCTACGACGGCCGCGTCGCCATCCGCGTCAATCCCGGGATCGGCACCGGCCACCACGAGAAAGTCGCCACCGGCAAGGACGCTAAGTTCGGCATCCCCTACGACGAGGTGCCCGAACTCGCCGCGGAGTTGCGTGACCGCTTCGACCTGGTGGGGTTGCACGCCCACGTGGGTAGCGGCGTCCTCCACGACGACCTCGACGACCACTGTCGCGCCATCGGAAAAGTGGCCGACCTCGCCCGCGACGTGGGTGACTCCGCCCTGGAGTTCGTCGACTTCGGCGGCGGTTTCGGCGTCCCCTACCACGAGGACGAGGCCCCCCTCGATATGGGCGTCGTCGCCGAGAAAGTCAGCGAAGCGGTGGGTGACCTGGACACGACGGTGAAACTCGAACCCGGCCGCTACGTCGTCGCCGACGCCGAGGTGATCGTGACGAACGTGAACACGGTCAAGGAGACGCCCGAGACGACCGTCGTCGGCGTCGACGCCTCGCTCGCGACGCTCGTCCGGCCGGCGATGTTCGACGCCTACCACCCCATCGCGAACGTCTCGGCGCCCGACCGCTCTACGGAACCAGTCTCGGTCGGCGGCCCCTGCTGTACGAGCGCGGACGTCTTCTGTACGGACCGTCCCCTGCCGCGACCCGAGCGCGGTGACCTGCTGGCCATCGGCAACGCGGGTGCCTACGGCTACGAACTCGCGAGTCACTTCCACTCACAGCCCCGGCCGGCCGAGGTGGCCGTCAGCGACGGGGAGGCTCGCGTGGTCAGGCGCCGCGAGACGATGGAGGACGTCACGCGGGTCGAACGGGAGGCGGGGCGCGCTACCGGAGACGAAACGCAAGACGCCGACGACGACCGACTCGGCGACGTCAGGGGCGAGTCTGTCGGGACCGAGGGCCAGCCGGAATGACGTCCGACCCGGCCTTCGCCCTCCTCGACTTCCACGAGCGGGCGGTCCGGACCCCCTCCCACGAGTCGGTCGCCGAGATGCGTACACTGCTCGTCGAGACGCTCGAACGGGCCGGCGCCGACCCCGCGGTCGACGAGGCGGGCAACACGCTCGCGACCCGCACTGCCGACGGGCACGGCGAGCCCGACGTGTTGCGGGAGGATCCGACCCCGCCGGCCGACGAGTCCCATCTCGTCCTGAACACGCACGTCGACACCGTACCACCCCACGTCCCGTTCGCCGAGCGCGAGGACGGCGCCGTCGTCGAGGGGCGGGGAGCCTGCGACGCGAAGGGGCCGCTCGCCGCGCTGGTCGACGCGTTCCTCGGGGCCGACGTGAGCGAGGGGCGACTGACGCTCGCGGTGACGCCCGACGAGGAGGTCAACCAGACCGGCGCGGCCCACCTCGCGGGGACGCTCGATGCGGACGGGTTCGTCGTCGGTGAGCCGACAGGGATAGACGTCTGTACCGCCGCACGCGGCCAGTTCGAGGGCTCCGTTACCGTGCAGGGGACGAGCGCCCACGCCGCGACGCCCGGGGAGGGCGACAACGCGGTCCGGGCGCTCGCGCCGCTGTTACAGGCGCTGGAGACCTACGACGAACGGCGAGGGCCGGGCGAACACGAGTCCCTGGGTCGGCCGACACTGACGCCCACGCTCGTCGAGGGCGGCGAAGTGGCCAACCAGGTGCCCGCCGAGGCGACGGTGACCTTCGACCGGCGGTCGGTCCCACCGGAGAGCGCCCCCGAGTTCCGCGCCGACCTCGAAGACCACCTCTCGGAGTGGGTGCCGTCGTCGATGGGACTGCGCGTCGACCTCGAACAGCGGGACGTGCCGTACCTGGAGGCGTTCGCGACCGACCCCGACGAGGAACTGGTCAGGGCGCTCGCCGACGCATCAGGGGGGACAGTGCGACCCTTCGGCGCCGCGACGGAAGCCTCGTTTTTCGCCGCGCACGCACCGACGGTCGTGTTCGGCCCGGGCGTGCTGGCCGACGAACAGGGGGCCGTCGCACACAGCGACCGCGAGTACGTCCGCCGCGCCGACGTCGAGACGGCAGCCGCAGCCGTCCGCGAGGCGGTCAGCGCGCTGGTGTGAGCAAGCGAGTGCCGCCGCTGGAGCCGAGCGTCGGTGTGGCGGCCTCCGACTGTTCACTCGGTCAGCGGTAGCACGATCCCGAACGTGAGCGGTGCGAAGAGCCCGAGGAGGATCCCGAGCACTTCCAGGTCGAACAGGAGCGTCGTCTCCCACGAGGGCAGTGACCCGAAGAAGGCTGTCCCGACGAGTTCGCCGCCGGCACCGACGACGAACAGTGCGACGCCGAGCAGGAAGCCGGCCTTCGCGTAGAACGCGTAGTCGAGCTGTGTGGACGTGGACGTTGACGTGGACACGAAACGCAGTCCACGGTCGGTCGACTTAAATCTCGCGTGGGCGTTTGTGACACAGTAACTCGGAAAGCATAAGCGAGTCAGGGGTCTATCGGCCGGCAATGCAGGGGATCATCACCGAATCGCTCGCGGAACTGCTCGCCGTGGTCTTCTACGCCGGGCTCGCGGTCGTGTTGACTGTCGTCGGGACGCTCGCCGAACTGGCGAGTTTCGAAGACCTCGCGGCCGGGCAATCGATGTTCGGGCTCTGGGAGATCGCCGTCGGCACGCTCTTGCTCTACGCGTCCTACAGCATCGTGACCGGGATCGTCGTGCCGCGCCTGCGTGGCGAGTACGAGACCGACGCCTGAACGAGTTCGTCCCTCCTGTCGACGCACGTCACGCGAGCGAAGCGACCGTTGCGTTCGACGGACGGACCAGAACCCCCTTTTTCGACCAGCCCCAAGCGGCGGTGATGCCAGAAAGTCGGTCGCTCTCGCGTCGGGATTTCGTGAAGGCAGCGGTCGCCATCGGCGGCGCGGCGGCGCTGTCGGCCTGTCAGAACCGGGAGTCGCCGGACCTTCCGCAGGGCCCCGACGACCTGTCGGGGTTCCCGGCTCGACAACACGCCTGGAACGACGCGCTTCCCACCGACGCACACGGCAACCCTGTCCCGCCGCGCCACCACGTGGTCCGCCTGCTCGACTACCAGGGCGACGGGACCCCCACTGCCGACGAGCGTGAGACCGTCGAGACCGCCCTGCGCTCGCTCGAACGCGCCTATCCCCGAAACCACGAGACCGGGGACGGCGTCGCGGTCGGACTCCTCTTCACGGTCGGGTACACGCCCGCGTATTTCGAGCGATTCGACGCGGGCCTTCCCGAGACCGTGGACCTGCCCGACCCCGAACCCCTGGCCCCGTTCGAGAACCCGACGCCCGACACCCCCGACGTCGCGGTCCACCTCGCCAGCGACTACGGGTCGGTCGCCCTCGCCGCCGAGGAGGGCCTGCTCGGCGAGCGCGAGTCCGTCAACGGCGTCGAGCTGGACGCCGACGTCTCGGGTATCCTCGCGGACGCCGACCTCGCCGGGGACGGTCGAACCCGCCGGACGGGGTTTATCGGCGACGGCCTCCCCGCGGAGAACCAGGACGTCGACGGGGTCCCCGACTCCGAACCGGTGCCCGAGGACTCGCCGCTGTACATGGGCTTCGAGTCGGGGTTCGAGGGGAGTCAGGCCAGCGAGGACCGCGTCACCATCGGCGACGGCCCCTTCGCCGGCGGGACCACCCAGCACCTCTCGGCCATCGACCTGAGCCTCGGGCAGTGGTACGAACAGGACAGCCGGTTCCACAGGGAGGCGGCGATGTTCTGCCCGGCCCACGCCGAGAACGACCGGATCGAGGGGACCGGCGAGAACCTCGGCTCGACGACCGGGATCACGGACTGTGCCGACGACGTCCGGTCCGACGCCCGCGAGAAGGGTATCGTCGGGCACGCACAGAAAGTCGCCAGCGTCCGGCGGGACGGTCAGCCCCGGATCCTCCGGCGGGACTTCGACTCGACCGACGGCGGCCAGGCGAGCGTCCACTTCCTCGCCCTGCAATCGGGCATCGGGGAGTTCGTCGCGACCAGGGAGGCGATGAACGGCACCGACGCCGCGAGCGAGGGCGCGGTCGGCCAGCGCACCAACAACGGCATCCTCCAGTACATGTCCGTCGAACGCCGCGGGAACTACCTCCTCCCGCCCCGCGAGATGCGGGCGCTCCCCAGACCACGGCCCTGACAGGTCGGCGACGGAGCGATCGCGGGGGCGGAACGGCTACGGGGCTTCGACCGCGATTCGAGAGGTCTACCAGAAGCCGCTTTTTCCCGGGGTAACTAGGGGGGGTATGAACCGACGGACGTTCCTCGCCGCCGGAGCAACCGCGACGACCGCGGGGCTGGCAGGGTGTCGCTCGATGTTCGAGACGCGGTCGGCCCGTTCGCCGCCGCTGGTCGAAGACCGACCGGACGCAGTCTACGTCCCGACCCACGTCGAGGGGATGGAGATGGTCGGCACGTCGACGGCGGGCGACTACCAGGTCGCACTCACCTACAGTTTCCCGCATCGCTTCTGGACGATCGACATCGACCAGCGAAACAAGATCGAGATCCAGGGGTCGGACACGATGCACATGATGACGACTATCTGGGACCCCGAGACGACGACTGTCGTACCGAACAACGCCGTCTCGACGACGGTCCGGCGCGACGGCGAGTCGCTCTTCAGCGGGCGGAACCTCTGGCCGATGATATCCCAGAATATGAGCGTCCACGCCGGCGACAACGTCGCCCTCGACGGCGACGGTACCTACGAGGTGGATATCGAGGTCGGCCCGGTCTCGGCGCGCACGACTGGGGCTTTCCAGAACCGGTTCACCGAGGTCGGGAGCGCGACGTTCACCCTCGATTTCCAGCGCTCGACGCTGGAGGACGTCTCCTTCGAGCGACTCCGCGACCAGCAGGGCGAACTGGGTGCCGTCGACCCGATGGAGATGGAGATGATGCCGGTCGCACGACTGCCCGAACCCGCCGACATGCCGGGGACCCACCTCGGGACCGCCGAGAGCGGCGACGCCCGGTTCGTCGTCCTCCGGACCGACCTCCCGGAGGGCGTCGAGACCGAGGGCGACGCCGAGAGCTATCTCGCGATTTCGCCGCGGACGCCGTACAACCGCTACCCGCTCCCGCTCATGGCACTCTCCGCACGCCTGACGCGCGGGCCCGACGAACTGTTCGCGACCTCGCTCCAGCCCACGTTCGACCCCGACCTGGGGTATCACTACGGTATCGCGGCCGACCCACAGGACGGTGACGACCTGGCGATCGTCGTCGACAGCGTCCCGCAACTCGCCCGCCACGAGGGCTACGAGATGGCGTTCCTCGACTTCGAGGACACGGACCTGACGCTGTCGGCCTGAGTGGCGGACTGGAGGTACCGAAGCGGTTCGGAGGAACGTTCGCGGGTGACTGTGAGCGTACCACGTTCGATCCTGGCTACTCCGTCCCCGCCGTCCCCGAACCGGCTTGCCCGTCGAGAACTGCGGATCGACTCGCCAGCAGCGTCCGCAGGTGGTCCGTCTCGAAGACCGTCAGGTCGGCCCCGGGAAGTCGTTTCTGGAGCGCCCGCGCACCCTCGATCGGTACGTTCCCGTCGCGGTCGCCGTGCCAGAGGTGAACCGGTGTGTCGATCCGCGTCAGCGAGAAGTCCCACTCGCGTACCAGCAGTCGACTCTCGGTGACGACGCCGTTCCGGGAGGCGTCGAGCGCCTCGACGAAATCGCGACCGACGAGCGCCGTGACCTCGGCGGGAACGTCCCCGGTGTCGCCGGTGGTGTACTGGTCGACGACGGCCGAGGGGTTACGGCGGGCGACCCAGGTCTGGAATCGCAGCAGGGCACCGAGCAGCCGGGGGGTTCGCGCCGCGAGCGTCCCGAGGAGTCGCTGTGTGCGTGGTCCGTCGGGACCACAGTCCGGTGGGACCGCGCCGCCGACGAGGTCGACCCGGCGGACCCGACCGGGGGGGG